>Ga0308309_10000070_pt1 | contig 93340 bp, 85 predicted proteins | sample HubBroMetageWFT5_FD_192491 | JGI IMG/M metagenome (GOLD analysis project Ga0308309, IMG submission 192491) | Warmed and freeze-thawed soil microbial communities from the Hubbard Brook experimental Forest, New Hampshire - Hubbard Brook CCASE Soil... | ecosystem: Environmental > Terrestrial >...
GGCAACTGAGCGAAGCAGCGCGACGAACGCTCCGTCGGATGCGCCGCCGTCCGCGACTGATCGCCGCCTTCTGGAAGCAATCTTCTTTGTGGTCAGAATGACCTTATATTATGCGGGATTCAGTAGTCCATTCTCGCGAAATTCGGTGCGGGCTCTCCGGACCGCGCGCCAAGGTCTTGGATGCGGCCACAGCTACATACGTTAGCTCGCCGCCTATTACTCTCCTGTAAATTTTTGCGCCTCAGGTTTCGAATCCGTAACGAACTCAGAAACCCGGACCGGGGTCACCGGCACCGCCTGGCCCGCCACGGCCACGTGGTCCACCGCGGCCCATGTCCGACTGCATCTGCGCATATTTAGTGCGCTGGTCGGGGGTGAGAAGCTGGTAGATCGCAGCGTCCGACTTCGCCCGGGCCAGGGTCGTTTGCGCAGTGAGGCTGCCGATTGCGGTTGCGGCTTGCTCCATGGCGGCCGAGTCGTTGGCTTGCACGGCAGTGTTCAGGCTGTCGTGCGCCGCTTTCATGCTGGCGCGGACAGTTGTGCCATTGGTTTCGGCGGAGGTGAGGATCGTCGTGACCTGAGTTTGCTGGGCGGACGTGAGTGACAACTTGTCGGCGAGGAACGCTACGTGACGCTGCACGCCATTGCCGCCGCCGGGACCGTCTGGACCTTGCGCGAAGATCGTCGGGGCGGAAAAAATTGTGACGAGTAAGAGTATTATGGCTGCTTTTTTCATTGTGCGAAATCCTCCTGATTCATTTAGTGGCCTGTAGTGCCTGGCTCTATCGGCCGTGTTGCGCCAAACAACAAATCTCGTGCTGTGGTCGCGCAATCCCATGGCAAGCTCAGAGTTGATTCCCAAATGGCGGGTGAAAAGTTCCGGGAATTTTGCAGCAGGCAACCGGTGGGCTGCTGGCAGCGAGGACTGGCTGGTTCTGGGCGCAAAGTACTGCGCGCGATGTGGGTTGCGCTGGCGAGCGTGGCTAGTTCAGCAGAAATTGCTGGATGAACAGGACCGTGGCGTAGAACTGGTAGTCCACATTCTTCTTTTTGCTGAAACCGTGGCCTTCGTCTTTGGCCATCAGGAACCATACAGGCGTGCCGTTCTTGCGCACTACGGCGACCATCTGCTGGGCTTCGGTCCAGGGAACGCGCGGATCGTTCTTGCCCTGAATCACGAAGAGGGGCTGCGAGATTTTCTGGGCGTTGTTGGCCGGGGCGATGCGTTCCAGAAACGCGCGCATTTTGGGGTCGCGCTCGTCGCCGTACTCGACGCGGCGCAGATCCTGGCGGTAACCGGACGTGTTCTCGAGGAACGTAACGAGGTTGGACGGGCCGACGATGTCCACCGAGCAGCGCAGGCGGTCGTTATAATTTGTCGCGACGGCAAGAGTCATGAAGCCGCCATAGCTCCCGCCGGTGATCATGACGCGGCTGGAATCGAGATCGGGTTGCTGCGCGATCCAATCGAAAAGGGAGTTGATGTCTTTGTAGGAATCCTCGCGGAGGAATCCGTTATCGAGCGTGAGGAAGGTCTTGCCGTAGCCCGTCGAGCCGCGCACATTGGGGAAAATCATCGCGATACCCAGCTCGTTCATATAGTAGTTATTGCGGCCGAGAAACGCCGGACGGAACTGGCCTTCCGGGCCGCCGTGAATATCAATGATCACGGGACGCTTGCCGGTGAAACGCGCGGCCGGACGATAGAGGAATCCGCTGATGGATTTTCCGTCGAAGGTTTTCCAGTGCACCAGTTCCGCTTCGGAAAAGCTTGCTGGATTCAAGCCGCCGGTTTCGCTGCTGGTCCAGCGATCTACTTTTCCGGTGGTGACATCCACGGAATACACATCGGACGGAGAACGCGAGCCGGTAACTCCGAAGGCGAGATCGCGGCCGTTGTGGTGCCATTTGACGCCGAAAATGAGGCCGGCGGGGAGTTTGGGCGCGGGCTTTTCTTTTCCGGTCTTCGTGTCGCGCAAATGCAGGATGCCGAAGCCGTCTTCATTTGTGGTGAAGGCGATCGTTTTGCCGTCGGACGAGAGGTCGAAGTCTTCGACGTCCCAGCGAATATGCTCGGTGAGAAACGTGTATTTTTTGGAAGAGAGGTCCAGGTAGGCGAGGCGCTGGAATTCGGAGTCTTTGTCCGTGGTGAGGTAAATTCCCTTCCCGTCCTTGCTGAACTTCGCGTTGGCGTAGGCGATTTTTTCCGTGCCGCCCTTCGCAGTGAGTAGCGTTTTGTCGCCGGTGGAAGCGTCCATGAGCCAGAGGTACGTTTCGTTTGCGGAAATTTCTTCCAGGATCAGAATTTGTTTGTCGTCGGGCGACCAATCCAGAGCACCCCAACCTCCGCCGGTCATTTGCGCGAGCATGCGATTGGTTTTGGGATCATCAGGATGCGCAGGTTCACCGAGCCAGATGTCCACATCCTTGCCGTCGCGACGGGTCGAACTGTAGGCGATTTTCGTCCCGTCATTGCACCAGACTTCGCCGATGTTGCGGGATTTTCCGTCAGTCAGCAGCGTGACGGCGCCAGTCGATTCCTCGTAGCGATAGAGCTGATAGAACTCGCCGCCGCCAATGTCTTTGCTAAAGACGAATGAGTCGCCGCCCTTCGGCGGGTACTTTGCGCTGCGCACGTCGTCGGCGTAGAACGTGAGCTGCGTGCGCGCGCCCGCCGGCATTTTCACTTGATGGATCTGGAAGGTGTCCGCAAAGCGGGTGGAAATCAGCATCTCGCGCTTGGTGGGATGCCAACTGGCGAAAAACGCCGCGCGAAAATTCGTATAGCGGTCCGCCTGGTCGGCCAAGGATTTCGGAATCGGCGGCACGCCTTCGACGATGAGATTTTCGTTGGGCGCCACTACAACCTCCTGGGACGAATTCGCGCTTTGCGCGAGCGTCGGAAGCGGCGCCGAAACGATCAGCACGGCGAGCCAAACGATCGGTGCCGCGCACATCGCGGTCCACAATGATTTTGCATGCGGGAATGCACGCACAATCTTCCTCGTCGCCATCCTTCTGGCGTTTCCGCGCGCCGCTCCGGCACACTTCTTCGCGAATGCCATCTGGAAACCGGCCGAAGCATTCTACCTGTAAGGATTCGGCAGGTTAAGACTTACTTTACCGACGCGAAGCCGATTCACAAAACGCAAACCTTTCCTTCCGCGAATCGGATATAAAACCCAGCAGAAGACACTTCAGGAGGAGCACATGCGATTGTTCTCCGACCAGCGATTTCTTGCGATTTATTCGGGAGTTCTCACCAGCGTATTCGCCGTCAGCGTGCTTTGCGGATTCGCGGCGTTGCGCAGCCAATCGTTCGACCAACTCACGGTGCATCGCATCAATTTCGTCGAGCCCGACGGCACGCCACGCCTGATTCTTTCCGACCGCGCCGAATTTCCCGGCATGTTCATGCGCGGAAAGGAGTATCCGCGGCCGGATCGACGTGATGTCGCGGGCCTGCTGTTCATGAATGACGAGGCTTCCGAAATGGGAAGTCTGATTTGGGCAGGGCTGAAGGACCAGGACGGCAAAATCCAAAACCATGGCCACCTAAGTTTCGATCAGTACGAGCAGGATCAGATTTTTGCTATTGATTCCGGCCGGGAAGACCGGGATAAGTTTTCCGCGATCCGTATCGGCGAACGCGGAGATTACCCGATTCAGCAAGCAATCGATGCCAGCTCAGAGATCAACAAACTGCCCAAGGATCAGCAGGCTGCGGAATGGAAAAAATTCTTCGCAACTCATACCGGTGACGCGAACCGAATCTATCTGGGCCGGTCGCCTGACAAATCCGCGTCTCTGCGGATCAAAGACGAACAGGGTCACGATCGCATAATCATCCGGGTCGACGCTGGAGGGAAGCCGGTGATTCAGTTCCTCGAAGAAGGCGGCAAGGTTAGCAAAGAGATACGCGCCGAGAACTAGACGATCGCGGTCGGGGCAAAGGTTCGCAGGGGCAGACGCCAGTTAACCACACCCGTGCCTGCTCGTCAGACGCGACTGGGAGTGCAGGCGCAGGGCTGGGTGCGCGCCTGTTAAATGATCGCCAGATACTGCCACTGGCCGTCAACGGATTTCAACTGGTGCACTCGGCCGTCATCGGCGTGCAGGAAATAGCTTCCATCCGGGATCGGGTGATGGTGCGCGGCACGCACGGAGCACCGGGTCCACCGGCCACCGCGCGCGGCTCCCCATCCGCCGCCATGCTCTCTGGCTTCCTCGGTGAGTTCGATACCGTACTTCACTTTGTACTCGACGCCGGTCAACCGGGTCGGCACTAAACGTCCACTGCCCTTCAGCTGTTCTTTGCTCATGGTGGAATTAGACGCGGCTACCTAGCGAAAGGTTTCGCCGCTCCCCTCAGACAATTAAAGTGTCACTTAAGATTAGACCGCTTTCCACTACGATAATAGCACAAGTCGCTCGTAAGTGCTAGCGTCGGTTCCGGGGCGAGTTGGGGCCTGCGGTGGTAGCGCACCCAGAGCATTACTTCCGTACGTTGTTGAATCGATGAGAGATAGCGAATATGCTCACTCTAGAGAGCTGTTGCTGCCTACGAACCCGATGTGCATTGCGTACGATGACATGCGATTCGGCGGCTGATCTTTGAAGATCGAGCGTGCCCAGCGAAGTTCGATAAGACATACCGTGCGATGTGCTACTATCGATTTCCCGCGGGCAAATCGATGCGCTCTGCTATTTTTCTTTGTTCGCTCGCGCTTGCCGGCGCTCTTGCCGGTGGCGACGTGATACCGGCACGCTGCGCGATGCCGACGCGGATCGCGCGACCGGCTTCTTCCGGGCCTGTAAATTCCGACGTTAGCGGCGAATCCACAAAACCAAGCTCCCCAATCATAGTGATCGGTTTCGTCGGCGGATTTGTGCGGCACGATGACTTAGTGCACAGCGGCGTGCAACTTGCCGCGCGACTGCGCGATGACTACCCTTCCGGCGTTTACATAAACACTTTCGAGAATCATCAGGGTGACCAGGCGTACCGCGCAGTTCTGCAGCTTCTCGATACCGATCACGACGGCGCGATCTCCGCAGAAGAAAAGCGCAACGCTCGCGTGGTGATCTACGGACACAGCTGGGGTGGCTCGCAAACCGTTGCGCTGGCAAACCAGCTCAATCGCGACGGAATTCCGGTGCTGCTAACGATTCAGGTGGACAGCGTGGAAAAATCGGGCGAAGACGACTCGGTGATTCCGGCCAACGTCGCGCAGGCCATTAATTTCTACCAGAGCGACGGCCTGCTCCACGGACGCCCCGCAATTCGCGCCGCCGACCCGGCGCGTACTCGTATCCTCGGCAATTTCCGCCAGGACTACGCCGCGAAACCCATCCGTTGCGACGCCTATCCCTGGTGGGGTCGCATTTTCATGAAGTCTCACATCGAGATCGAGTGCGACCCGCGCGTATGGAAACAAGTTGAAGCACTCATACGATCGAAACTACCGCCACCTATCCGTGCAACATCTGCGTCAAGTTCGCCGGACCGAGCCCCGGAAACTGTTCCTCGCGCGGGCGATGTCCCGCCGTCTTTCTAGCATCGTACAATCACGGGAAGTCTCCGCTTGTGGTGCCGCACATCTCCGTTCGTCATTCTTCTTTGCTCGCACACAAACTGCACCTTAGATATATTCCAGGCACTTACGCGGATAGATACCCTTGCATCTGTGCGGAGGACGCGATGCGAATGAAACTGAGGGTCGGTTTACTTGTAATGATGGCGCTCACAGCGACGGGCGCATACGCGCAGGAGCAACCAAGTACGGAGGCCGCCCCCGCCATCCCAATCTGGCACCAGGCACCTCCACCGCCTGAAGCGACCCGCATCCGCGTTTCGGGGAACGAGGCTGCCGCCAAGATTACACACATTGTGCCGCCTGCCTATCCCGACGCCGCAAAGGCAGCACGCGTTTCAGGCACGGTCATCTTGCATTGCGTCATCGCCAAAGATGGCAGCATCATGCAATTAACGTACGTTTCCGGCCCTCCGCTTCTGTTGCAAGCCGCGATCGATGCGGTGCACCAGTGGACTTATCAGCCGACGCTCTTCAACGGCAAACCAGTGGAAGTGGACACGACAATTAGCGTCGACTTCATGCTCGGTGGCACACCTAGCGATCCTGCGCAGCCAAGCCGCCCGCCCGCGACAGCGAACAAATCGGAATCAATGTACGTCGCTGCACCTGATGCCGCCATGGATCCGCAGTGCAAGGCGGACATTCTCCATTTGATGGACGTCACTCACTTTAAAGATCAGCAGCAGGTGGTAGGGCGCCAGATGCTCAATTCGTTTCGCCCCGTTCTGCTCGCCACCATTCCAGCAACGCCCAATCGAGAAAAAATCGCTGACGCTTATATGGATAGAATCAGCAGCCTGCTTCAATCAGACGAGTTCACGGCGCGAGTGGCGGCCCTTTACGCGAAAGACCTGACAGACTCCGACGCCAGAGCCGCCGCGGCATTTTACGAAGCCACGGCAGGCCAACACTACTTCGAGAGCATTACGAAAATGGCGCCTGATTTGATGGCAATCGGGCAGCAAATTGTCCATACAAACCTGCGTTCGATTCTGCAGGATGTCTGCAAAGAATTTCCCGAACTGCAAGAAACGGGACAAGGCTGCACTCCTGCGGATGCAAATCCGACAAGTCTTCTGCTCAGCGCAGAACCGATTTCAGCGGCCGATTAGCCGTGCGCGTATTTTCCGCCACAATTCCTTCCAGAATTGAAGGCGCAGCGCTCGATGGCGACAGGTGATTCCAAACCAGCCTGTACGCCCGAACAGGGTAACCGTGGCGACGCATGAGCCAATTCGGTGCACAGATCTGAGCGGCGGCCTAGTTAAGATGAGCTATGACTCGTGGTTCATCTTCGGGCCCATCGAACGGCGACGCACCCAAGGCCAAATCCGATGCGCCGAGCAGGTCGAGCACGTCATCGCCTGCACCGAAGCTTGCGGACAAATGGGATCCAACAGCCACGCCCGCCCCGCAAGCGACAATTCCCTGCCCTAAATGTGGCGCGGCCGTGCGCGAGGTAGCACGCTTCTGCCAGCGTTGCCACATGACGATGCGTTTCGAATGCCCTTCCTGCGGCAACAAGCAGCGCACCGGCGTGAAGTGCGAAAAATGCGGAATCAATTTCGTAAAATACATCGGCGCGGTGGTTGCTCCTAAACAAGCCGAACAAGACACGATCGAGGCGAAGATGGATCGGCGCAGCGCGTTGCTGAAAAATGTGCTCGCGATACCGCTCACCGGCGGGCTAAAGCTCTTCAAGCAACTTTTTCATGCGAGCAACCGCAAGTCGTAGCTCAAGAATGGAAATAGCTCGACGGCGGAAACAAGCCGCAGCGCGAAAACTCGCGACCCGCCGAACGTTTAACTTCCTGCATCCAGTAATCGAAAGTGCCCTCGGCCACTCCCACGAACTTGATCTCGTTCCGATACTCCGTGCTGTGCAGAAAATATAATTCGAACAGTTTCAGTCGCCCCACCATACCGTACCCATTTTCGGAAGGCCTGCTGACTCGCTCCAAGGCGGTTACGCGTTGTGGTTCGCGGTGCGGGTGTGGGCCGGGGGTGGGGTGGGATGGCCCGCGCAACTGAATTGGATTGGGACTTCGGGGGCAACTTGCGCGCTGGGGGCGGTGTCGCCTCTATACCAGCTGATTGCGGGGAGTGAAGTGGCCCGCATTGCGCCTGTCGTGTGGGTATTGAACGCGGCTAGTTGCTGGCATGCGAATTCGCGAGATGGTCGGGACTGCTTTCTGAGCGGCAGGGGCAGTCGTTTAGGCACGGGAGTGATTTCGCCGAGACTATCTGAATCGTTACTGCTCGGAGGAGCAGGCGTTACGCGCGGCTACGGCGGGGGCTGCAACATATTGAAAATTAAGATTGTTTGGTGCGCGGCGGCCAGGGTTCCAGGAGTTGTTCTTTGCGATAGATCAGGGCGTTGATGTTGTAGGGGGCCAGTTCGATACTGTGGCCGTGAGTGATCGCGTCGGTGGGACAGGCTTCTACGCAGTAACCGCAAAAAATGCAGCGCGAGTAATCGATGTTGTAGACCTTCGCATAGCGCTCGCCCGCAGAAATACGGTTGGCGGCGGTGTTTTCCGCGGCTTCGATGTAGATACAGTTCGCAGGACAGGCTGCGGCGCAGAGAAAACAGCCTACGCACTTCTCGTAACCGTGCTCGTCGCGCTGTAAAACATGGATGCCGCGATAGCGTGGTTGTACGGTGGGCGGCGCGTCCGGAAAACTCTCGGTGGTAGTTCTGCGAAACATCGTACGGAGGGTTACGCTGAAGCCCTTGTAGAGGGTGAAGAATGTTTCGCCGACTTCCTGGATGAGCGAGGCCATCGGATTCACTTTAGCAGACTCGGCGAAGGCAGGCAAATGGAGCGGTGATGAGTGAGCAGTAAATCGGCGTTTGTGACTGGTGATTCGTGAGTAGTGATTCGCGATCCGTGCAGCGTGACGCTTGCCTATGAAGTTGCGCGTCGCTCGCGGTACAGTAGGCCCATCTGTAGCGGGCTAGGATCGGCTGAGCACCTCAACAGCAACAAAACCAGCGATTGATTTGGCGTGAGGAGGAGGCGCGCGGGAAGGCCGGAGTTCCCAGTTCGGGCCGGCTCCAGCAAGTCGCGTCCTTTGGAGGCTCCAGCAGTGCCCCGACTTACGCTAGCACATGCGGATTTTCGGCACTGTTCGTAGAAATACGGCGAGGGATACGAACTAAGCAACGAAAACAAACTTGTGCGCGTGCAAGGAAGCATCGCCGAACCAGCATCAATTGGTAAAAAGGATCGGCGAGCGGAATTCGCCGTGGTTGTGGACCGAGTAGCGTCTAACCCGCACCCTCGCCTGCGGCGCGCGCGCGGCACGCGGCGCCACAAATCCACGCTAGGTCCTTTGGGGTTACAATGTTTGCCGTCGTCGAAGCCAAAGAAGGCACTCTCGGGTCAGATGAAGGGGGGCAAGCATGCACCGGCGCGAATTCCTGAAGCTGGGAGCGGTAGCAGGCGGAACGTTTTTGCTCGGCGGCACGGGCCGCTTCGGAAGTGTCCTCGATGCTGCGAAGGAAATCCCCACCGCTGACCGCCTTGTTGTCACCAACCTGGTGGACAACATTTACGACGTCTACGCCAAGGGCGGGAAAATCGGCAACCTCATGATCACTCGGAATACTTTGCCTCATCCCTACGGCTCAGAGGTCTCGTTGTTGTCCGAACACGGGCTGGCCTTTCACTTGGAGTCCTTCCGAGGCGCAGAGGAAAAACAGATCCTGCTGGACTTCGCGCTCACGCCCCGGACGCTTACAAACAATTTCAAAGGCCTGAAGGTAGATCCCGCCACGGCCGACGCCCTGATCATCAGCCACGGGCACGAGGATCATTACGGTGGCCTGCCCGACTTGGCACAGGCCCTCCAGGGACAAGCCAAACCAGGGCTCACTCTCTATGCTGGAGGGCGCGATACGTTCTGCCATCGCTGGGTGGTGCAACCCGACGGCAACAAACTCGATTACGGTGAGCTCAAGCGGGACGAGCTCGAAGCGCGAGGGTTGAAGGTCGTGATCGCGGAGGAGCCCACCGTAGTTGCAGGCCACGCCTTCACCTCAGGTCACATCGCGCGAATCACCGATTTCGAGATGTCTCCTCCGGCAGCTCGCCTCGAAGTCGGCGCGCCCGGCTCCGCCTGCGACGCCACCTTCCACTTCCCTCCAGGCACAGTCAAGATGGAAGCCAAGCCGGGCGAGTTAGTGAAAGACATCTTCTGGGGCGAGCACGCCACCGCTTACAACGTGAAAGACCGGGGACTCGTCGTGATCTCATCCTGCGGTCACGCCGGCATCATCAATTCCGTCCGCCAGATCCAGAAGTCCACCGGGATCGAGAAGGTGCACGCCGTGGTCGGCGGGTGGCACTTGGCTCCCTATCCTGACGAACTCATCGCCAAGACCGTCGAAACCATGAAGGAAATCAACCCGGACTACTTGATTCCCATGCACTGCACCGGCTTGCGCACCATAATGGCAATCCAGCGCGAGATGCCCGAGAAGCTCATCATGCCTTCCACAGGCACGCGCGTCGTCTTCGGCGCCTAGCCCCGATCCCGCTCGTCATTCACGCGAAGCCGTCCCCGCGCCCGCCGCGGCTTGCGGCCTTTGTCTTGGTCTTTGCTTTTGTCTTTGCTTTTGTCTTTTCTCGTTTCAAATCTCAAATTCCCAATCGGGAGTAGCTACCGGTTCTATCAGTATGGACAGAGTAGTGCGTGTACGCCGGATCGCGAACCGAAGTAGGAGTGCGACGGGACGACTGTCGCGATGTTGCGTCTAAACCCGCACCCTCGCCCGCGGCGAGAGTGCGGCACCCGGAAATTCAACCGCGTTCCTTCGCGTGGTGTGGATGGGTGGGCCGCCCGCTAGGTCCGAGAATCTAGCGGTGCAGAAGATACACTGAAAACCGCCGCCTGAGCCTGGTCTGACGCCCGCATCACAAGCACCAGCATGTTCTTCCATCCTGACGCACCTGCGGTCGGCAGCCACAAAGTCTGGACATTGGAATTTTCCGTCGCTCGCTATGTTTTCCTCCTGACCGATTCTTCGAGCTAACCGGCCGAAAAGATTACAGACGGGTGTTCGAGTACAGCCACTGCCAATTCTTTCCCGACATGGGTTTGGGGCAACTCGAACGTGCAGTTTACGAAGTACACGTTGTTCATCCCTGGCGCCCGCCGCGGAAGACGATGCGTGCATTTTCGATTACTACGTTTCTGAGGTCCATTCCATCGAGCACGACAGTCTCAGGTTGAAGGACTAAGACCGCATCACCACGCGGCTTGTTTTCGTTTGAATTTTGACCGAGCTGTTCGTCACCGCAGCCTGATCGTGGGGTACATCCCCCTAAGCGAATGCTTTCAAATGTGAGCTACCCGCCTTATCGTGAATTTCGTAGTGAGTGACGTCATGCAGCACTGCAAGATCGAAGACGCGTCTTCCTATCGGGCCGACAAGTAGGGGGTCGGCCGCAATCTCGGCGTCCCTGGCCGCAGTGACTGTATTGCTTAGCTCTCCTAGCGAAAATTTAAACTCCTGCGGACTAAGACGTGCGCTCTGCTTCAACTGGTCACGCCAGTCGTCCGGAAGCATTGGGTCATAAATTTCTAGCTTGCCATTTATCTGAGCGACCTTGACACCGATACCGTCGAGTTTCTCGTTCTGCGGCGCGATGGCAGCGGACATTTGCGAACCTATTTGGAGCTTCGCGTAGTCTTCTAGCCGAGGCAGTAGTCCGAAAAATAACGCCACACAAATTGCTACCATCGGCAGAGCGAAGCCAATCAGCCACACGAGAACAGGATTTCGCCGCATCCAAGTGGCCTGAGAGAACGCCTGTTCCAGGTTCTTGATCGAAGCGGCAGCAGTGTCAAATCTCGCCGGAAGCGATTCGAGAGGTTCGACGCGCTTACGTAACGCCTTAAAATCGCCATCGCTTATGGGCAGCGCCGGAAGTTATAACAGTTTCGGTAAGGTAAGCCCAATTGAACATCGACGGGTGGCTCGCCCTTTCGAACTGGGAGTTGAACGAGGCGTTCGACCGGCGTCCCGAACGAGCCAGCGGCTACAGACGCGCCCTTCGAAGACCGCAGGGCGGGATCCCTGTCAAACCTACCGCGTTCGGCACGGCGATGTGGAAGGCTGCGCCGCCCGCCCGTCGCGAGATTCAGCAATCGCTACTGCTCGTAGTTCTCGACGATCTTGGCGGGACGCACTTTGGCTTCGCCAGGGTCTTTGCCGAACTCACGGAGTGCGCGGCGTTGCCGCAACAAGTCCCAGCACTGGTCGAGATGCACTTTCAGGTCGGCCAGGCGGACGCGATCTTCATTGCTGATTTCAGTCTTTCCGTAGAGGTGCTCTTCTTCCTTCACCAAACGATCGATGTGGCTGAGTACGGATTCGTCGTTTTTGTCGTTTTTATCGCTTTCATTGGGGGCCATGTAGGTCTCCTGTGAGGTATCGTGCGGCCGGGTCGGTGCAGAGGGCCGCGCTTCTGCGCCAACCGACTATAGCAAAAAGATCCGGCTACGAAGACAACGGCAAATTCACGGAGCCGGCGCGACGCCGGCGCTACGAACGGCAACGGCATTGCTGCGCACTTATTCCCTGAGATCGGCGAACCTGGCTTCGATTAGCCATTGGATCAGGGCGAAGACCATGGCGGTGGATACGCCGAACAGGAGCATGCCGTTGGCGGCTTCGAGCGGGCCGAGGAATCTCCAGTGCGGCGTCATGACCAGATCGCCGTAGCCCAGCGTGGTGTAGTTGACTGCGGAGTGATAGTAGGCGGTGCCAAAATAGGGAAATTCTCCGCAGAGCACGAAGACTTCGGCCCACAAAGCGATCTCAATCAGGTGCGCCGCGAGCGTGGCCAGCATGGCCAGCACGACGATTGGAAAATCGCTCCAGAAACTCGTGCCGGCACGGCCCAGCCTGCGCTCACGGCGAAGGAGGTTCACCGACATCACGGCGGACACGGCGTGGATGAAGATCGTACACAAGATGACGGCTGCGCCAACCGCCAGCGGAAACAGAATCGGGATGCGAGGAGTTTGCGTCATTTTTTGTTGCCGCGGCCGGGCGCGGAACCGCCGTTTGCTTCGGCGAATTGGGATTTATTCGGGTGTTTGGCCCATGGCTTCGGTGACTTCGTCACGGGCTTGGATGTAATCGAGCTGCGACTGTAGCAACACGGTCTTGGCATCGAACTCTTGCGCGACGGCGTTGAGCGATTGCGATTGCAGCGCGGCGCCTTTCTGCACTTGTTGCGCGGAGACGCGGCTGGATTCGGCGCGCAAGGCGTACAATTCCTGGGACACTTGCACCATGTCGCGCGTGCGCTGGAGTTTGTTGTACGCGACCTGCAGGCGTAGCTCGACGTCTTCTGCGACGCGCGCGAGATTTTCTTTGGCTTCGGCTACTTGCGCTTCACTCTCGCGCACTGCCGCGCGGCGGCGGCCGCCGTCGAAAATATCGTACGTGAGCTCAGCTCCGAAACTGCCGAAATTGTGGGCTAGAAATGGGACGTTGCTCGCGTAGCTGTAGCGTGCGAACGCCGTGATGTCCGGGAAGTAGTCAGCTTTGGACAATTGCACACCGGCGGACGCTTTTCGCAGCTCCTCGCGCGCCGCCACGATTTCCGGATGCGATTGCAGCGCGACTTTGATGCATTCCTCGCGCTCGCAGGTGTCATGAACCTCGGCGACGCTCGAATCGAGCTCGAGCTGGGTGGTGAGCGGCAGGCCGGTGACGTCGTTTAGTTGCATGGTCAGATCCGAGAGCTGCAACTCGGTTGTGAGCAGCTCCTGTTTTGCTTGCAGCGTTTGCGCGCGGCTTTCGATCAGGTCTTCGTCGAGCGCGTTGCCGTATTTCACTTGTTGCGTGCGCTCGCTCTGCAGGTCTTCCGCGGCTTTGATGCGGGCCTGGGTGGCGCTTTGGTGCAGCTGCACGATCAGCACACGGTAGTAGAGCTGATGAACTTTCAGCGCGACTTCGTTTTCCGTTTGCCGCGCGTCTGCTCGCGTGGCGCCTAATTCCGCGCTCGCGGCCTCATTCTCAGGTTTGACCCTTGTGAATAATTGTGTGAGCGGCTGCACCAGCCCGGTGCCGCTGGTCACGACCGTCAGACCACCCTGATTGAGAACCAGCGAACTGGTGGGAAGCGGAGTCCCGGCCACGGTACCCAGGCTGCCCGCGCCAATCTGGATAAATTGCGTATCCGTCAGCGTGAAGATACGGCTCTCGTTCTTTATTGTGGGAAAGTATGCGCTCTTGGCTTTCTCCTTCGCGTGTTGCACTTCCTCCACGCGCAGGCCGGCGATGCGCACTACGTGATTGTGCTTCAGCGCGAGCTGCACTGCTTCGGTCAGGGTGAGATGGCGAGGAGTATTCCTCGCCTGTTCCTGGGCGCGAGCAAAAGTCAGCGAGCCCAGGAATAACAGAGCGACGGTCAGTACCCTGCTACGTGCGTTCATGATTTCGCCTCCTGAGGCGCGGGCGATTTTTCTTGCAACTCGCTGAGGCGGCCATAGCTGAGCGGTGAGTTGCGCAGCATGGCGATCAGTACCAGCGCAACGACGCTCGCCCAGGCCACCAAGTAGAATCCATCGATTAGACTCAGCGTATACGCTTGCAGCCGCAAGCGGCTGCCCATGAGGTCGACCGCCCGGCCTGCGGCGGCGGGCAATCCGGAGGATTTTGCATACACCCCCGCGGTGAGCGCCCGGATGTTGGCGTCCGTGATCCAGCTCCCGCTCTGCACGTGCAGGCCGAGCAGGTTCGAGTGCAGCTTTTCGCGCTGCGCCACGAAGTGGCCCATGTAGACTGCGCCGAGTTCCCCGCCAAACAAGCGCACGACGTGGAAGAAGGCGGAAAATGTCAGGATCCACTGCGGCTTCGATAGTCCTCCAGAAAAAATGCCCTGCAGGATAATCGTCGCAACCAAGCCGACAAACGCAAAGCATTGCCCCAGGCCCATGAGTAATTCTGTGCGGTAATAATTCGATGCCGACCATGCGCTGGTGAGGTCAGCGTTCAAATAGCACGCAATGGCGATGAACACGAAGCCCGAAGCCATCAGCAGACGCGAATCAAGTCCCGACAACAGCAGAAACCCGGCGATAAAGGCGAGGAGAAGCAGGGGAATTGCGCTCCAAACGATTGCCGGCCCAATCTGATCGGCTTCGAAGCCGTGAAGTGCCAGCGATTGCGGGATCAGAATGATGGTCGCCACAAGAGAAAAACGAAACAAGAACAACCCGATGCCAAGCAGCAACGTGTTCCACTGGCGGAGATAGGGCATGTCAACCAAAGGGTTGGGACCGCGCAAACGCCGAATCGTCGCCGCCACCAGCAAGAACATGCCGCCGAAGAACAATGCGTTGAATACTCCGGAACGCCACCAGTCGAGCCTTTCCCCCTGGTCGAAGGCGGCATACAACATCGCGAATCCCGTGCTGCCATAGAGAAAAGCTGCGAAGCTCGGCGGCGCCGCCGATTTCTTTCGCTCTCCAGCCGCGGGTGCGGGTATCCCGTAATAGATACAGAGCGCCATCAGCGGCGTGATCACCGCCGAATTCCAGAACATCCAGTGCCAGGACAGATGGTCTCTGTACCAGCCGTAGAGCGATGGAGCAATGTTTACAGCGCCGTCAACAAAGGTCGCGTAGAGCGCGATTGTGAATGGAAGGAAGCGAAGAGGAATATTTCGCAGTGCAAAGGTGAGCGTAAGCGGATAGAACGTGCCGGAGGTGAGGCCGGCCAAAACGAGCGCCGCAATCAGCAAGCTGTAATTGTGGATCAGCGGAAGGAAAGCGCAGACCAGCGAAAATGTGGTCGCAGCGTAGAATAGAATTTTCCGCGGTCCCAGCAGGGCTCCCACAAAAACAGTGAAAGGCCCGATGAACATCAACGCAATGTTGTAGGAGCTGCCGATCCAGGCTCCTTCGTCGAAGCTGATTCCCACGTGGCCCTTGAGATCCGCCAGGCCGAGCGTAATCATGCGGCCGGTGAGCGTGACAATCCCGGCGCCCATGATCACTCCCAGGATTCCGAGCAGCGGACTCTTGGAGAGTTCCGAGGGCGCTACTGCTGCGAGTCCGTGCGCGATTTGTTCTGGCGGTGGTAAACGTATTGCCGAGGTGGCAGCGGCCATCGTGCGCTCCAATTACTGTCTCGTGCGCACGGTGGCGACGACGGACAGGCCCGGACGCAAGGTAGCTGCAACGCTCGGATCATCGAGCGCGATTTTAACGGGAATTCTTTGCACCACTTTCGTGTAATTGCCGGTGGCATTGTCGGGCGGCAGCAGCGCGAATTGCGAACCGCTGGCAGGTGCGATTTCGAGCACCTTGCCGTGAAACACCTTGCCCGGGTACTCGTCCACGGCGAGCTCCGCAGCGTCGCCAACCTTCACGTTGGTGAGCTGCGTCTCGCGATAATTCGCCTGCACCCATTTGAACTTGCTGACGAACGAAATCACTTGCGTTCCCGGAGAGACCAACTGCCCCGGGCGCACTTGCCGTTCGCCCACCGTGCCGTCACCGGGCGCCTCAATCGTTGTATAGCCCAGATTCACTTGCGCAACGGTGAGCGCGGCCTCCTTGGCGTGCAGGTCGGCCACGAGTTGCGCGTCTTGTGATTCCAATACGGCCTTGGCGCGGCGTTCCGCCTCCGCCGCCAGTTCATCGCTGCGCAGCAGCGCTTTTGCCTGCTCCAGGTCAGCCTGACGGCTGGCGAGTTGCGCCGCAAGTCGCTCCTGGTCGGCCACCGCCTGCTCAACTTTCTGTTGCGTAGTTGACCGGGTCTGCATCAGCGATTCTTGGCGGGTCCGTTCCTGCTTCGTACGCGTCACATCCGCTTGCGCCGCTTCGATGCCGGCCTGCGCGGCCGTGATCTCCGCATGCGCCTGATCGATACCGGCTAGAGCGCGATCGATCTTCGCGTCTTGCAGGTCACGCTGGCGGCGATTATCTTCGATCGCAGCCTTGGCTGCTTCCACCGCCGCGCTGGCCTGTGCCACTTGCGCCTTGTAATCATCATCGTCCAGAGCAACGATCAGCTCGCCTTTATGCACTTCCTGGTAGTCGGAGACCCTCACGTCGCGCACGATGCCGGCGACTTTCGTGCTCAGCGGCGTCAGGTCGCCCCGGACGTAAGCATCGTCCGTCACTTGCTCGATGTGGCCGCCTTCCCATGCATTCCAGTTCCGGGTGATGGTCAACACCACCGCAGCGGCCAGCAGCACCACGAGCAGCGGAGTCCCGTAGGTCTGCCACTTGGGCTTTGGCTTGGGCTGCTCGGGCGCGTGCGGTGTAACCGCCGCGGGTTCAGGTGCGGGAGCGCTTGCGGCCGCCATAATTGATACTCCTCCTCTTTTAGCTCGGGGTTGAATCAAAGCATCTCGAACCCCAATCGACCCGCTGATGCATCTGCCTGAAAAGGCTGGGTCTTATGGTCCTGAGGATATACAGAGCTGGCGAGCGGGTGTCAACATGTTCTCGGCTGCGCAGATATCAGCAGGGCCGCACCACTCGGGAGCGGCTACGCGGCGTACGGGCGCAAATGTCGCGAAGTAGGATGCGAAAAGGCCTTAAGTGTGAATATAATGCCCGCCATGGCCGCCTCGAGACCAGAATCCGAGCCGTTTAATATTCAACTTCTCGTGGACTCGATTCCCGCGCTGATACATACCTCCAGGCCCGACGGATACCTCGACTACTTCAACAAGCCTTGGCTGGAATACCTGGGCGTCACTTTGGACAAAATGGCGGGTTGGAATTGGACCGCTTACATTCACCCCGAAGACCTTGAAGGAATTGTGGCCAGCTGGCGAGCCTGTCTTGCGAGCGGAGAAATCTTCGAATACGAAACGCGCGTCCGCCGAGCCAATGGAGAATACCGCTGGATGTTCCACCGCAAGGTGCCACTCCGGGATGAGCGCGGCAACATCGTCAAGTGGTATGGATCGAGTCTGGATATTGAGGAACGTAAAACTACGGAAGAACAGCTCCGTAGAAACACCTACGCACTGCAAAGAAGCGAGTTTTATCTGGCTGAAGGGCAGCGCCTTGGACACATGGGAAGCTGGGCCTTCGACCCGAATGGATTCGACTTCTGGTCTCCTGAGCTATTTCGAATGCACGGTCTCGATCCGGTGGGCAAGGCGCCCAGCGTTCAGGAATATTTGGGTTTTGTCCATCCGCAGGACCGGCATTCCATGGCAGATCTGATCAGCCGACTGGTGGTCGAAGATACACCCTTCGACGCCACCAAGCGCATCGTGCGGCCCGATGGTGCGGTCCGCTATATTCGCTGCGTCGGCGTTCCTTTTGTCGCCGGCCAGAACCTCAAAAAGTACGTTGGCAGCGCCATCGACGTTACCGAGCACGAGCTCCTGACCCAGGAGCTACGGCGGCGCGAAGCCTACTTGGCGGAAGCACAAAAGCTGAGCCAGACCGGGAGCTGGGCGTGGAACCCTGCGACTGGCGAACCTGGTTACTGGTCGGAGGAGTGCTATCGCGTGCTGGGTTTCGACCCAACTGGGCCACCGCCGCGACTCGAATCAATTTTTCAGCGGATCCAACCACACGACGCTCGGGCCGCGATCCAAGAACAGTTCGAAACAGGAATCCGCGACAAGACGGATTTCGAACTCGACATGAATTTCATTCACCCCAGCAAGGGAATCAGGAACATCCGGTCCACCGGTCATGCGGTACTGGACGCACGCGGCGACCTGCGTGAAATAGTGGGTACCGTGATGGACTTGACCGAGCATAAGCGCGCGGAAGAAACGATCCGGAGAAGCGAAGCTTATCTATCCGAAGCCCAAAGACTAAGTCATACAGGTAGCTTCGGCTGGAAGGTTTCCATTGGGGAGCTCTTCTGGTCCGACGAAACCTTCCGTATCTTCGAGTACGACCGCTCTGTCACGCCAACCATCGATTCAGTGGTGCGGCGCGTCCATCCCGAGGACCGCGCCGATGTCGAAGCAGTCATTCATCGCGCTATGGCGGGCGCACCGGAATTCGAGCATGCCTATCGGTTGTTACTCCCTGACGGGCGAGTGAAGCACGTGCACGCCCTAGCTCACGCTTTGCAGGATGCATCCGGCAGGTGCGAGTTTATCGGGGCGGTGAGCGATATCACCGCAGCGAAGCGGACGCTAGAGACGCTTCGGGAGAGCGAGGCATACTTAGCGGAAGCGCAGAGGCTCAGTCATACTGGCAGTTGGGCATATGATCCCGCCACAACTAAAACCACGTATATGTCCGAGGAATGCTTTCGCGTACTGGGTCTTGATCCGAAGGGCGAGATGCTGCCGCTCGAAACAGCTCTGCAACGCATTCATCCGGATGATCGGAAAACGATCGCGGAAAAGTTCGAGAGAGCAACGCAAGCACGGGCGGAGTTCGAGGTCGATTACCGGTACTGTCCTCCCGGCGGCGAGTTCAGAGATATCCACCAAGTAGGCCACCCGGTTCTCAGCCCGTCCGGCGACCTCGTTGAGTTCGTAGGTACCGTGATGGATGTCACCGAGCGCAAGCAGGCCGAGGACAAGATCCGCGAACAAGAAGCAGAGCTTCGGCAGATAGTCGACCTGGTGCCTCAACTTATTGCGGTATACGGGCCTAACCGTGAACGCCTCTATGCAAATCGGACCGCGCTCGACTATCTCCGCATCAGTCTCGACGAATGGCGGCAGGAGACGTTCGCGCACAGTACTCATCCCGACGATTCGGAACGTCTCAAGACCTCTGCGGATCGTGCTTTCTCAAGTGGCTCGGCGTACGAGGTGGAGTTGCGGCTGCGCAAGCATGATGGAAGCTATCGTTGGTTTCTGGCGCGTTACAACCCGGTGCGCGACGACAAGGGACAGATTGCGCGTTGGTATGTGACGGCGACGGATATCGAAGATCGCAAGCAGGCGGAAGACAGGCTTCGTCAGGAAAACGTCGCTCTGCGTGAAGAAATCGACAAGACTTCGATGTTCGAAGAGATCGTCGGCACTTCTCCCGCCCTGCGCGGCGTACTTTCTCGCGTGTCCAAGGTCGCACCCACCGACTCCACGGTTCTCATCACCGGAGAAACCGGCACCGGCAAGGAACTCGTTGCCCGCGCCATCCACAGGCGCTCGCGGCGATCTTCGCGCGCTTTTGTCAGCGTCAACTGTGCCGCCATTCCGCGCGATCTAATCGCCTCGGAATTATTCGGCCACGAGAAAGGCGCTTTCACCGGTGCGCTGCAACGCCGCGTGGGCAGGTTCGAACTGGCCGAGGGCGGGACAATTTTCCTGGATGAAGTCGGTGAGCTTCCCACGGAAACTCAGATCGCCCTCTTGCGCGTGTTGCAAGAGCGCGAATTCGATCGCGTCGGCGGCAGCCGCCCGATCCGCGCCGACGTGCGCGTGATCGCTGCCACCAATCGTGACTTGGAGGCCGCCGTCAACGCCGGGTCCTTTCGTAGTGATTTGTTTTATCGCCTGAATGTCTTCCCGATGGAGATACCTTCTCTTCGAGAACGACGAGTGGACATTCCTCTGCTGGTCGAATATTTTGTCGATCGCTATGCGCGAAAAGCCGGCAAGAACATAAAACGTGTCAGCAAGAAGACCCTGGAATCGCTGCAGTCCTATCCTTGGCCGGGTAACATTCGCGAACTGCAGAACGTCATCGAGCGTTCGGTGATACTTTGCGAAACAGAGATTTTCTCGATCGAAGAAAACTGGCTACCGCATCAGCCAGCTCCGACGCCGGCGTCGAGACAGCAAGCTGAGCTCCCTCAGACACTCCTGGTGCAAGAGAAGGAAATGATCGAGGCTGCACTGAAAGACACCCGTGGCCGTGTGTCGGGACCCGCGGGCGCTGCGGTCAAGTTGGGGATACCGAGGTCCACGCTGGAATCCAAGATCCGGTCGCTCAAGATCAACAAGAATAGCTTCAGGCTTATGCCGGGAGCTGGTTGAGTCTGTGCAATTGGTTAGCGGAGCTTGGCGTACTCGGCTTTGGCTTGCTGGTAGATGGGAATGTCGGGATCGGCGTTCTGCCACAAATCCAAGAAAGTCTCGTAGGACTTCCGTGCAGCGGCGTCATCGCCCGTCATCTGCTGCGCGCGGCCAAGCTGGAGCCAGGCCAAGGGTCCCGTGACATGTCTCACGCTAAAACCGGGATTGTCGATCAGCTTTTGGAACTGAGCCGCGGCCGATCGGCCATCGCCGAGATCCAGATACGCCAGTCCGCGGATGTAGGCGGGGTACAAATAGTCAAATCCCGTAAACGCCAGATCGTACTTGGCAGTGCCGCGGAGCAGATCGATGGCCGCCGCGGGATCGTGTTGCCGCAGCTTGATCGCGGCCCTGATGGTGGGAGTGAAGTAATGCTGCACGAGCGTATCCTCCGGCCTTTCCGCGCTGACCTGGTCTGCGAGTCTGCCGGCTTCCGCTTCTCGCCCTGAACGCGCGAGCGCGAGCGCCAGGGCGATCTTGCCATTGCGATCCAGGGGGCCTCCAGGTCCCTTGCTTTCATAGCCTCGAGCTTGCGCGTCGTTTCCGACTTCGGCATCCTCCAGGGCCGAGAGGATCGCCCACCAGTCAGCATTGCTGGCCTTCGAGGTTGACCCAAACGCTTGCAGCCGCAGACGCTCGGCGGAGTGAAAGTGACCCTGCTGAATCTCGATCAGGGAATGTTCATACAGGAAGTCCTCTCGATAGCTGCCTCGCTCCTCCTCCTGGAGGATCTTCTCGACGCGGTCCCGGTCGCCCGTAGCGAATGCCACAATCAGTCTCTCCCGCCGGATGAGTGAATTGTCGAATTTAAGGGCGTCCGCTTTGGCGAGCCATGATTTTGCCTCATTGAATCTGCTTGCGAACCTGATGGACTGTATGGCGCTACCGAAATAATATGCGCTTGGCCGCAGCCGTGCGACTTCGGCCGCTTCGTCAGCGGCCTGGCCGGGCTGGCCGAGATGCACAAATGCTTCCCTGAGGTTGGCGTGAGCGAACACATCCCGAGGAAAGATCTCTAGGAAACGAAGCACGGAGGAATATTCCTTCTCCCAGTCGCCGATCACAGTACTGTAATAGTTGATTTCCGCGCCCAACCGGCCTTTCTCGGTCAATCGGTCACGGAGTTGGTACGCGCGCGTGTAGGAAGCCTCCGACAACTTAGTGTTACCCAGGAAAAGGTAGGACGCGCCCAAGCGCCCATACGCCACGGCAAAGTTTGGATCCAGCTCGACAGCTCGCTGAAAGAGTTTGAGCGCCCCCTCAGTGTCGCCGGTTAGGTAGAGCTTGCCTCCTTGAGTGGCGGACTGTAGCGCCTCGAGCGAAGAGCTAAGCGCCTGTTCCAGCGGCGGATTGAAGCGTGCCACAGAATCCGCGGGCTCTCCCAGTTTCGCGCGAAGGCGTGCGGCTCTGACTCCCAATTCGTGGACGACCTCATTCCGTTTACCGATGTCGACCTGCTCTTCGGCCACCGTTGCTCCTGACCCGCAGTCGAGCGCCCGCATCTGCAAACGGTAGCCATTACCGGCATCGCCGATCGATTGGGAGATAACCAGCTTGCTGTTGGTCTTGCCGCAGATCTGGCGGGCGACCTCGGGCGTCAACTTTGTCGTCGGCGGGAGGTTGAATTGCGCCAGGGTGCCGAGGACTTTGTCGCTGCCCAGAATGTTCAGATACGGCGTCTGCTCCATTTCGTAGCGTGAAGCGGTATCTAACGCGTCGTCGAACACCGGATCGCCGGTTTCGTTTTTGAAATCGGCGAGGACAATGGTATCCGTCGCAGAGAGCGTCACTCGGCGGTTGTAACTCCAGTACAACCAGAAGGCCGCAGCGCTAACGATCAACAGCGCGGCCACCGCGAACCATTTGCGCAAGCGGAGACGACGAGAGCCTGAATTGGTAACTTTCCCACGGGTTGGAAATTCCACGGGTCGCGCATCGGTTTTCGAGGTTTCGGCCGTAGCCGCCTGGGCCTTGTCATGTTTTGCGATACTTGCTGCCTCGGCGACACTGACACGGGCCGTGAACTGGTATCCCTTTCGAGAAATGGTGACGATCAAGCGGGTGTCTTCCGAGTTGTGATCCAGCGCCTTGCGCAAGTGGGAGATGTATTGCGTCAGGTTCCCTTCTTCTACGATCGTGTCGCCCCAGACGGCTTGCAGCAATTCCTCTTTGGTGACCACGCGGTTGGGGTTTTGAACGAGAAAGAGCAGCACGTCGAAAGCTTTAGGGGTTAGAGAGACGGCTGAATCCGCGCGAGCAAGCGAGCGTCTCGCTGGATCTAGCACAAACTCGCCGAAATGGTACAAGTTGCTCATAGAAGCCTAGTTAGCTTACAAGCTATTCCGAGTTTTTCATCTTTTTTCAGAGTTGGCTGAAGGACTTCCCAAAGCCTTACCTTGAGAATACTTCCCGAAATGGCGCAGCTGGGCGCACGAAGCACGCGCCTTGCCACTGAACTCGATCAGCAGGTTGCGGAACGTACCGCAGAAGCTGCCAAGGCCAGCGATGAAATGAGGAGGGAAATTGGGGAGGGAAGGAAGGTCGAGGGGCGCTTGTTGGGGGCGATGCGCCCCTAGGTTCAAGTCTGCTGCACGCAACAGACGGAAACACAGCAAAACTTCCCAATGTCGAGCAAGTTTGCAAGTGAATGTCGTGCGAGATTTCGCCAATTGGCGAGCTTTCGCCAGCCAAAAGCACGTCAAGTTCCCAGGAATCATCTGCTTAGGATCGGGCCACTAATTGCTAGTTCAGTTCGGCTTGGAATTTCACGTGGAGTTCAGATGCTCAAGATTCAGAGGAAGGCCAATGGAAGGGTCCTGTTTACTCTAAGCGGTCGAATCGAGGCAGAGGATACAGACGAGTTGCGAAGGCTCCTCGAGCTGGAAGGTGCCGGTAGCGACATCGCCTTCGATTTGAAGGACGTAACACTCGTAGACCGCGATGCAGTCAAGTTTCTGACTGAGTGCGAAGCAGACAACATCGAGCTGGAAAATTGTCCGCCCTACGTCCGTAAATGGATCGGGCAAGAACGTGGGCGCCCAAGGCGGAAAAAACAGAATGCCCGCACGGACAAACTGCAAAAAAGGGAGCAAGGCAATGAGCTTGAATAATCTTACTTATCCGCTGCAGTACGAAGAGCTAAGGCCTGACACAGATCCGGAGATCACGCTTGATCTTGACCGACTCGACGAAACACTGAATCCGGAGACCGGTTTCGAAGGGATTATTGGCAGAAGCTCCGCTCTTCGCCGCGTCCTGGAGATGGTCGAAACCGTCGCTTGGGGAGATTCAACTGTGCTGTTGCTAGGCGAGACCGGCACGGGCAAAGAGCTGATCGCGCGCGCCATACACAGTCACAGTCCGCGCATGGAGCGGCCCTTTGTGAAACTCAACTGTGCTGCCATTCCCACCGGGTTGCTTGAAAGCGAACTTTTTGGCCACGAGCGTGGCGCCTTTACCGGCGCCATCACGCAGAAAATTGGCAGGGTCGAGGTGGCGGACCAGGGCTCCCTGTTTTTGGACGAAATCGGCGACATCGCGCTGGAGTTGCAACCGAAACTCCTGCGCGTTTTGCAAGAGCGGGAATTCGAACGGTTGGGAAGCACGCGGACGAAAAAGGTTGACGTTCGTATCGTCGCCGCGACCCATCGCGACTTGGAGGGAATGATCCTGAAGGGAGAGTTTCGCAGCGATCTCTACTACCGTTTGAATGTCTTCCCGATTTCCATTCCTCCACTCCGCGAGCGGCCCGAAGACATTCCACTTCTGGTCGAGCATTTTGTTCAAGAGACCGCGCGCAAGCTGAACAAGACGATCGATGCCATTCCGTCGGACACCATGGAAGCACTTACCGATTACCAATGGCCTGGCAACATCCGCGAACTGGAGAACGTGATCGAGCGAGCTGTGATTCTTTCCCGCGGCTCTATCCTGCGCGTGCCCCACCGAGACCTTCAATCGCGCGTCACCGCGGGGCATTCCAGTGAAAAACCGGAAACGCTGGCGGACGTCGAGCGCGAGCATATCCGCGCGGTCTTAAAACAGACCCGATGGGTTCTTTCGGGGCCAAGCGGAGCGGCAGCTCGACTCGGAATGAACCGCTCGACGCTTCATTTCCGCATGAAGAAACTGGGAATCGTCCGCCCGTGCTAAGGACCCCGTTCGTCGTTCGATTTCCAAGCTGACCTACGGAGTGGCGTGGTGATACGGCCGCAACGCGGGCGCTCCGTGGTTTGCCTCGCGTTGAGCAAGCGTGGAATTGTCCCTCGCGGCGCTCGGGACGACTCCCGTGGGAAGGATGGCGGCGAGCGTCAGGCTGCGGACAACAGTTAGCCCGCCACCATCGCGAGGTTTCCGGCTCAAACTTCCCAAACCCTGTTGTGTTCCCTATTCGTCTGGTTTTTTAACTACTTGCGGCGTGAGCGCTACGAGCCACCAATCGGCACGCCAATTGCCTTTGAAAAGCAACGAGGCTTCAAACGTCTGATGTTTGGATTCGAGAAGGAAAAAATGCTCGCTGTAACGATCGAGGAGACCGCGACGGAGGAGAGGTGGATTCTGCGCGGCCACAGCCTACAAACCACCAAAAAGGGAGATTCTGTTTTATGAATGCACGGTGCGCTTATTCATCCAATCTTCTACCTGGCGTGGGGACCGTACGGCTCGGCGTCAAAAATCGACATGCAAAGACCGCGCGGAGCCACCCCTCAGCCTCAACGTCGACAGGATCTGAGAGGGTCGTTGCGTCCTCGACCGCGGCTGACCACGCGAACCTCGTGCAGCAAGCGATTGATGGAAATTCTGACGCTCATGAACAGATATTCGCGAGCCAGAGCGGCAAGCTCCGCGGAATTGCCTTCGCCATCCTGCGGAACAAAGAAGACGCGGAGGACGCAGTGCAGGATGGTTTTTGCAGAGCGTTCGCGAATTTGCAGTCCTTTCAAGGCCGCTCCTCGTTCTCCACTTGGTTGACGCGCATCGTCATCAACTCGTCTCTGATGATTCGCCGTAAAAGAAATGGACGTTCCGAAGCTTCGTTGGACGAACTTGTCGACAATCGCCCGGAACAACTGCAACGCAAAGTCGTTGACGTGCGGCCAAACCCTGAGCAGATCTGTGCCGCCGTCGAAATCCGCGCCCTCGTCGAAAAGCAAGTCCGCCAGCTCTCCCCGGGATTGCAAACGGCATTTCGACTTTACGAACTGGACGACCGGTCGGCCGCGGTCTCGATGCAGACGCTCGGCATTGGAACCAGTGCGCTGAAATCAAGAATCTCTCGGGCGCGACGGAAAGTCGAAAACGGCTTGCGCCAGACGATTCGTCTCGCGACGGATGGACGCCCGGCTCTGCGAGAAATCTGAGGCGGGTGGAGCGCCGGCGAAGGTGGTGCCGGCGGCTTCTCCTGAGGTCGTGCAGCTAGCGCGAAGGTGGGAATCAAAATCTGCAGAAGTGCAAATCGTCTAGCGTCCTTCAGCACGCTCTCGCTCTGCGTCCGTCGTCGCGTTCGTCTCCGTCTTCGGCCGCGCGTGCCTCCGATTCCGCGACACGATTCGGAAGCGCTACGGTGCGGATTTGGTGACTTCCTTCGACAGGTAAATTATCTGGCCTACGTGGTGGTAGGCGTGGGCTGCCATGCGCAGGAATACAGTGAAGCGGTCGCGGGCTTCCGGTTCCAGCGCGGCCGAGTAGGGCTTGGCGAAATCCTCGGCGGACTGCTGGCGGATGGTAGCGGCGACCATGTCGATGGTGCGATCGAAATCAGCGAGCACCCGCTCCTTCGGTAGCTTGCGCGGTTCGTTGAACTCGCGGTCGCGGTCGCGCACGTAGCCGGTGCCGGCGATTTGCGCGCCGATGTAGTAGTTCAGGTTGCCGGTGAGATGCAGGAGCAAGTGGCCGATGCTGTTGCCGTAGGAATAGGGCTTGCGCCACAGCTGGTCGGTCGAAAGAGGCGCGACCCATTGGTGCAGGCGTCCGCGAACTTCTTCGTAGTATCCGGCGAGAGAGGAGGCAACGAGCGAGCTGAGGTCTGGCACTGGAGTCTCGTCTTTCTGGCGGCTCGCGCGAGCGCGCCGGCGGTTTTTGTCGAGCGCCGAGCGTGATGCGTGGTGCTGCATGCTCGGTGCCGCGCGAAGTTGCATGATACCAGTGCAGCGCGCAGCGCAGAAGTTGATTAGCTTTTCGCGCGGCCTGAAATCTTGTTTCACAATGTTGCAGTCGCGTTGCTGCGACGTGAATTGCTAGCGACGATCGCGCGGCGCGAGGCAGCCTGAAGATCCTGCGTTGAATAATTCAACGCGCGTTGAATCATTCAGCACCGGCGAGGGAAAAGTTTCCTGCTTCGGTTTGCGCGTGCGTAGCGTAAGTCCATACCCGTCTGCGCTGGGCGGTCTTCGCCCTGGATGAAACGTTCGGTCGCTGGATTGCACTACCCTCTGTGTAGCGCGGCGGCTCAGGAGCAAGGCCATGGCGACCAAGAATGCTCGAAAATCCACACCTCGTAAAGCACTCAAAAATAAGCCACTATCGCCCGTCAAGCCTCTAACGGTATATCCGCCCTCACCGTGCGGCCGCATATAACGGAAGTCCGTCGGACGCAACAGGAAACAGTTTAGGACAGGGACCGCAGTGCCAGCCCTCTGCGGCCCCTGGTAGGTATGCATGGTAACGCTGGGTTGGGCTTTGATCGCAATGCGAACGACCAGGAGATAATAAGCCCAGATGAGTCAGACCATTGCAACGCCGCAGGATTCGTTCGAGAAAGCCCGCGCCGCATTTTTCGGAAAGTCAAACGCCAAGTCCAACCAGAATGCCCCTGCAGCCGAGGCGACGACGCCGCGCCACGAGCCCACGCGCGAAACCGCCGCACAGCTGCCCGTTGCCTCGGCTGCGCGCTAGCGCCCGGCGCTTCGTGCGATCGCCTCGATCATCGCTGCGAGGCTCGAAAGTCGGCGTCCCCCCTTCGCACACGCGACGCTACGGGTTGACTGGCCCCAAAATCCCAGCTGGCTCATCCGGGCGGTGCGGAAATCCGCGCCACCCGCCTTCGCGTTTTTTGGTTCACGTGATGGGTGGGGGCTTAGACGCAGCGGCTCTACCGGCAAGTGGCGCACCCTTCCATACCACCCGATCCAACGCAGATGAATTTCGGCGTGGCGGCTGGTTCACCTGGCCCAGACCCGGGCGAGGCAATTCCGGGGTTGTGAGTGCAATGGCGATGTTCCGACAGTTGACCGTGCGACCTTCACTTCGGTATACCTTTCAACCGTAGGTCGATTCGGAAAATGGAGGGCGTATGGCAATTCACGCTCATCTGACATTGTTGCTGCTTTTCGCGACCGCCCCATTATGTGCCCAGAGCAACCTTGACACTGCACCAAGCGCCTCCAAGGCCCACGCACCGACCCCAGATTCGAAGGCTGTGCCAAAGGAACCGACGCCCACAGTCTTTCAGGCCGACGAGGGTGATCGTTGGATGCTGCTTGGCGACAAGCCACTTATTTTCAAGGTTGATCCCCTCAGTACCGGCTCGGACGCACTGGTCGTCGGGACAGAGGAGATGCCACCGGGAAACAAAATTCCGACCCACAAGCATCTGCACGAAGATGAAGTCATATTCGTCCACAAGGGCACGGTGCACGTCACGTTGGCAGGACGTGAATACGACGCAGGAACGGGAGCGACCGTTTTCATTCCGCATGGAAACTGGATCGGCGTGTCGAACGTCTCGAATGAGCCTGCCATGATTCTGTTTTTCTTTAACAAGCCCGCATTTGAGCAATGCCTGCGAGCGATGTCCTCACGACCGGGCGAACCATTCACCATGCCAGCGCCAGATAAAATGGCGGCTGTGCGAACGGAATGCCATGAGGTGATGAAGCAATAACGTCCGACTGCTCCCTTGCTCTAGACCACAGCGGCGGGTGGCTCGCCCTCCCGAACCACCCAATCGATCGCCCCGAGACTTTCCATCGAAAGGTCCGCACGCGAACCGCGACCCATTTGCCTTTCACTCAATTACGGCTCTGCGTATTTCTGCGAACAGCGCGGAAAATACGACTGTGTTAGCGTGGGTCGGGGCACTGTTGCAGCCTTCGAAGGACGCAGCATGTTGGAGCTGGCTCGAACTCGGAACTCCACTCTTCCCGCGCGCCTCCTCCGCACCCCAAAATCAATCGCTCGTTTTTGTCGTGTTTTTTGCGGTTACGGAGGCAGAGCCGACCAGCCGAAACGCGCAGCCAAGAATCGCTGTGCCACGAAAGCCGTGTCAAAATCAAAAGAGCGGAACTTGGCTGGCGTGGAAAGTTCGGCCACAGGGCAGGAGCGAAAATCGTGGGGTTAACTTTTGCTTGCGGCTGCGAAGCCGGCGCGCGCGGCCTTGCGGCCTCCGAAAAACCCTATTTGGAGCTGATCTTCCGATACGTTTACGCGTTCCATGGCAGTGATGGACAGCTCGAAGGGTTTGTTGCAGGCGGGACAGATCATTTCGATGGAAGCAGTCTCGGAGTCAAAACGCTTTCTGTCGGAGCCCAGCTTGGAAACGATGACCGTGGCACCGCAGTTTGGCCGGTCGCAAATCGCGCATAATTCAATTGCGTGCACGGACTCTCCCCTTTACCTGTGTGGTGACTGGGAGGGGTAGTCCACAGGTCAAAGCCGATGTAAAAACGTATTCTACCTTGATTCGTCGCTGCTTTGTTGCAGCTGTTTTAAATTTGTTGCGCGATTCGAACAATTCGGTCGCTGATGGGTGGGGCGCGGAGAAAGACCGTTAAAGCCGCCGGCGTGAAGACGGCCGTTACCACCGTGAGGTACTTTGGTCGACGTGAGGGGGCTCGAACCCCCGAACTCCTGGTTGCGAATGAGAAATTAGCTCTTCCGGATGTTCGCAATGTCCAGTGCGTTCCGTAAATCGCCCTCGGTCGCCACAAGCTGCTGAGGGTGTTTTCTTTAGTCGCTTGGACACCGGATTGGACACCGATTTGATTTTGGGATCCCCACAATCATGCTCGCGCGCTATTGTATTTTCCGTATTGTCTTGCTCGCATTTCCGATCGATTCGCTCAATCGGTGGACGTTTGGTTTCGCCCCGTGGATTCGAATGGTCATCGGCGAAAGAGTGGTGGTAGAATCCCCGCCGCTTTGCAATACACCTTTCCTGGAGGTGCAACTTGGAAGAACTCCTCAAGGAAGTCTTGTCCTTTGTCGAAGGCGACGTTCGCTGGTGGGACGAGGCGGCGCAACACGTGGAAGAGCTTGCAAGTGGCCTGCCCGATGCGGAAAAGGCGAGATGGCAACTGTTAGTCGCCGTCTACCACGAACGAGCGCGAGCCCATACAGAGCTCGTGGCGAGAGTTCGGAAAGGATCGGGCGGCTGACTCAGACGGGGATCAGCGAGCGAATGTGATCTACGATGTGGACCGCGTCGGATTTTGCGACTACCAGATCAATCGGAGAGCTCGGGCCCAAGGCGTACATCACTGTGTCTGCATGCAACGTAAACAGAATGATCGGAAGGTCAGGCATAATTCGTTTCAATTCGTAAGCGGCCTCAATTCCGTTCATCACAGGCATCTGAAAATCTAGAATGACTAAATCAGGATTGTGTTCTCTCGCGAGCGCGATCGCTTCCTCACCATTGACGGCCTCTGCGCAAACATCGTAGTTCTCTTCTATTTCGAAGATTCTGCAAAGGCTCTTGCGAATCATCGCATTATCGTCAGCGACCAAAATTTTCTTTGGCATCGCTCTCCAGGCTATTGGCCCCTTGGAAACAAGCTGAACAGGATAGGACGACGAAAGCGATACATCGAAGCATGTATTTAACAGATCCGGACGGATCGGTATCATAGCGAACGGCTGATTCTCAGACCCTGCGGGCCGCCCAAGGCGCACGGAAGCGGAATTCGGCATTCGCGCCGATTCACTGGTGATGCTGGTTGTTCTCAGCTCCCATGTGAAAGCAGAGCGTATACTCGCGTAGGGTATCGAGGCCAACGAAGGTGGGCTTATGAAATCCAATAATTCTCAAGCGGCGAGTACTGCCGCGCAAGAGCTACAGCGTCGCGTCAACGAGCGGTTTGGTGTGCTTCCGAACTTCTTCCGGCTCTCGCCCGAGACTCCGGAGATCACCGAAAAACTGTGGGGATTTGCGCAAGCAGCCTATCTCGATAACGCCCTCCCCTCTGTCTTCAAAGAACGACTTTTCGTTCAACTTTCCCGCTTCTGCGCAGTCCGCTACTGCATAGCCCGCCACACGGGATTCTTGATTGGACTTGGCCGGCCGGCCGGCGACAAAGATGGCGGCGCGGCAAGCATCGTGGATGTAGTCAAATTGCTGCGGCGGCCGCTTCCACGAGGGGCTGAGCTGAAGTCGCGCCTTGTGTTTTGTTCGCAATGTCCCGCGCCTCTTATTGAAATGCCTGCGGCCGACACCCAGATGGAAGATGCGATTTTTTCGCTCGCCAGTCATCTGTTCTTGCAAACGGCGAATGCTCCGGAATGCCTTGATGCACTGGAACGATTGCTGGGCACCGTTCGACTGCAGTACCTGCTGCTTTTCTTGGCGTTCGTCCGCGCGGCACACTACTGGACCAAGGTGCATCCTGAAATCCAGCTGGACGATGACATCAAGCAGCTTCTTGCGACGCATGAAGCACTCGCGAGTTGCATTCTTGCCGAGCCAGAAACCGACAGCGACAAGGTTACTCAATCCATTTTGGACGAGCTTCCCGCGTTGCGCCTGCAAGCCGATAAGGCGAGCGGCTTGCTCGCTGCAATCGTGGATTCTTCCGACGATGCGATTATCAGCAAGACTTTACAGGGCGTCATCACCAGTTGGAACAGAGGCGCCGAGCGGCTTTTTGGATACACAGCGAAAGAAGCCGTAGGCCGGCCGATCTCGATGATCATTCCCTTCGATCGCCGGGACGAGGAAACCACAATCCTGGCGCGACTCAGCCAGGGCGACCGCATCGATCATTTCGACACTGTTCGTGTGCGAAAAGATGGCACGAAGCTTGAGATATCACTGACAATTTCTCCCGTCAGAAACGCCGCTGGAGAAATCATCGGTGCTTCGAAAATAGCGCGCGATATCAGCGCGCGCAAGCGGGTAGAGCGCGAATTGCACGAGAGCGAACAACGTTTTCGCACGCTCGCTGATGCGCTCGATACGCAAGTGCAATTTCGCACGCAAGAGTTGCGTCGGCGCAACGCTGAGATTCTGCAGCAGTCCGATCAGCTGCGCGACCTTTCGGGAAGATTGATGGCTACCCAGGACGAGGAGCGCCGGCGCATCGCCCGTGACTTGCACGACAGCGCGGGCCAGAATCTGGCTGCTCTCGCGATGACTCTTTCGCGAATCGAGGACGAAGCGAAGCGCGACCCTGTGCGACTGTCCCAAACCGTCACAGATGCCCGGGAATTAATTGAGGATCTCTCAAAGGAGATACGGACTACCTCTTATCTTCTGCACCCGCCCATGCTGGACGAACTGGGACTTTCTTCTGCGCTTGGCTGGTACCTGGAGGGACTTGAGCAACGCAGCGGACTTAGCATTGAGCTGAATATTCCCGCCGACTTCGGAAGGCTTGCCCCGGATGTGGAACTCGCCATATTTCGCCTGGTACAGGAATGCTTGACCAACATCCATCGCCATTCAGGAAGCAAGACTGCCGTGATCCGTATCACTCGTGAGCCCGACAAGATTTATGCACAGGTTCAGGACCACGGGAAGGGCATGTCCCCTGAACGATTCGCGGAGGTTCAATCCCAAGGTGCCGGGTTGGGCGTCGGGATCAGGGGAATGCGAGAGCGGGTGCGGCAGGCCCATGGTGAATTGACTGTGGATTCCAATGCTTTAGGTACAACGATTACCGCTATTTTCCCGACTAAGACAGCCGCCGCCAAGGAACAGGGCCCAATTTCGCGACACAGCGTCGCGTGATTGCCTCGCGCAACAGTCAAATTCGTGCAACTTTAGGTTTTCCGCGACACGTTCATAGCTAGCGCTTCTTGCATCGTCAACGCCCGATAAGTCGTGCGGGTTCAAACGGCCGGTAGCCGTAACTCGCCTGCCGGGGGAGCGCCCGTTCCGCCTAGCGCGGGTGCGGGTGGATGGCAAAATTGAAGGCTTCGCCGTACAGCGTTGGTAATCCCAGTATACAGTCTCGGCTCTATCGTTGAGGGCGATTCACTCTTGCATAATTGAACGATTCACAAATTCTCCGGAGGTGTACCGTGCAGCAAACAGAACTGAGAGAGCTTTACGTTGACGAGTTGAAGGACATTTACAGCGCAGAAACGCAGTTGGTGAAAGCCCTTCCGAAAATGGCGAAGGCTGCGGTTTCCGCAGAACTACGCAATGGATTTGTACAGCACCTCGAACAAACCAGGGAGCATGTTTCGCGGCTGGAGCAGATCTTCGACGACCTCGACGAGACGCCAACGGGCAAACATTGTAAGGGCATGGAGGGTCTGATCAAAGAAGGCGGCGAAGCTGCCGAGGAAGATTATGAGCGTGACGCGAAGGATGCTGCTCTGATCGGCGCAGCGCAGCGAGTAGAGCATTATGAAATCGCGGCGTACGGCACCGTGCGCGCGATGGCGGAGAAACTTGGTGAAGGCAAAGCCGTAAGCCTTCTCAGCCAGACTCTGCAGGAAGAAAAAGATACAGACGTAAAATTGTCCAAACTCGCGGACAAGATGACAATCGAAGAAGGCGGCGAAAGCAAACCGGAGGGAACCTCAGGGACTCGAAAGGTGAAGGGCAAGGCCGCGCGGGCGTAATCCTGTCCGATCGCCATCGCAAGTCGTACTGCCGCGGAAACCGGAGCAGTGCCGGGTCCGCGGCAGATTTCTTGGCGCGAAGTGGGAGCGAAATTGTTAATCACGCAACTCATTTTCCGTTTCGTCGTTGGCGGCTTGGTCGTCACAGCGTTCGCCGCTCTGGGCGACGTCCTTAAGCCCAAAAGTTTTGCCGGCCTGTTCGGGGCTGCGCCTTCCGTCGCGCTCGCCACTGTCGGACTGACGATCGTGGCAGAGGGTAAGATCTATGCTGCAATCGAGGCCCGCTCGATGATTGTGGGCGCATTCGCCTTCTGTGCGTATGCCACATTGTGCAGCCGGTTGATGATAAGGAATCGAATGCATTCGAAATATGCTTCGACTGCTGCGCTTGCCCTGTGGTTGATTTGCGCCCTCGGAGTCTGGGCAATCGCTTTGCGCTAACGAGTGATGAAAATAACTTTCGATTTGTCAACTCTCGCAGGAACCAGGTGGTATGAATACGGCGTCCGTTTCTTGTTTGGCGGCGCCATCACGGTGATCGCGGGTTTGCTGGCCAAACGGTTCGGCCCCATATTCGGCGGCCTTTTCCTCGCATTCCCGGCTATCTTTCCCGCGAGCGCCACGCTCGTTGAAAAACACGAGCGGGAAAAGAAGTGGAAGGCAGGAATTACGAACACCACGCGGGGGCGACAAGCAGCGGCGCTGGATGCTCGGGGCGCCGCGATGGGCAGTATTGGCCTCGCCTGTTTCGCTTGGTTTGTTTGGAAATTGCTTCCCGTCTGGAACGCCGGAGTCGTGCTCTTGGTAGCACTCAGTCTGTGGCTCGGCGTGTCGGTTCTAGTCTGGCAGGCGAGCAAAAAGCATTCAAGACGCTAACCCTTACTTACGTGCGTTCGCTCGCATGCCATCTTTAACACGGCGACGCGCTTCGCCAGGGCCCTTCACTCCGATGATTGAATACGTTTTGCCCAGCATCTTGTGGTAATTCACAAAGAATGCTTCCAGCTCACGAACAAACTTTTTCCCCAAGTCGTCTACGTGCTTTACATACGCGTAGCTGTGATTTTCCTGCTCGACCGCAACGATACGGTCGTTGCGTTCTTTTTTCTTTTTCTTGCCTTGCTCGCCCTTGATCACACCCACAACACGGCATTTTAGGAGACATCCGGGGAAAGCCGGTTCATCCATCAGAACGAGCACGTCTGTCGGATCTCCATCCTCGGCGAGAGTTGAAGGAATGAAGCCAAAATCATAGGGAAACGCCATCCCGGCGGGCAACACTTTCATCAGCTGGAAAATCTTCTGCTCAGGGTCGAATGCGTACTTGTTCCGGCTTCCCTTAGGCGTTTCGATAATGACTCGGATTGCCTGCTTGTCATCCGCATCGATGGCACTCAGCCGTGACGGATTGGCTAGACCGCTACTCCTGACTTTTTTCGTGGCCATGCCGTTTCACCTTTTTCCGCTCCCGAGTCAAGGACTGTGCAGCGAGCTCATTCATAGAGACTGAATTCTTATTCTGTCGTGACGATATCTTTGATTTTCGCGTACTGTTCGCTCGATACGACATGCTTTGCAATCAATTCGGCCGGCTCACGATAAGGCCGGTTTCTGATAATTCGTCGCGCGGTCACGCCAGAAATGTCCGGCAATTCCGTGAGTTCGCTCTCCGACGCGGAGTTTAGGTTGACGACATGGTGTCCGCCCTGAACCCAACCCTGTCGTACACCTTCGGCGAAAGCACGCGCTTCTCTGGCGGCTTCATCCGCTACTCGACCCAGCTCGCGCCCCGCTGCCTGGATTTCCGGCTTCGCTCGGTCGGTTGCCTTCGCAGCTTCGGCCCGAGTCTTGTCCTCACGTTCTTTCCGCTGTTGGGCTGTCTCGTTCGTGGCGCAGGCACACATCGTCGATAGCAGGAGTGCAATCCCAAGCGCGGTAGAAATGTTCGTCACTGGTCCGGATCTCATGAGGGTAGCGTTTGCTCGGCGCTCAATGCAATGCGCCGAGAAGATATAAGACTAACAAAATCAGGAGTACCGTCCCGACGATTCCGAGTCCCCCACCGGTGCCCCACCGCGAATATCCGTAATAGCCGCCGCCGGCGAACAAAAGCACCAAAATCACGATCAGTAACAGCATTTAGAATCCTCTCCTACAGCGATCGATTCTTGAACTCCCGAGAGGCGCTGCTTGCGAACTCTCTCACGTCCCGATTCAAGCTAATTTGCGGACTTCTTTCGATTCTTGCGATTGAGACGTGAGGCTTTGCCGCGCTGCCGTGGAGCTCCGGCGGTGCGACGCCGACCGGCTCGAGAGGCAGAACGTCGCTTGCTAGCACGCTTGGGGCTCGGTGGTCGCCGGCGCGCCTTGCGGAACGAGGGGTCCACTTTCGCTGCCACAGCTCCAAGCGTCGAGCCAATTGATCGGGCCACGGTGGTGAGGAAATCATCGTCTCGTGCATCCGACTTACGTTCGGTAATTTTCATTGTCCTCTCCTGAAGGGCTCCTGGACGCGAGGTTCACTATGATGATGAGCTCTTTGCTTCACGAAAGGCCTGTTCCCCAACTTCCCTCGCCTGGCGCACCCGTCCTTTTGCTTCGTCAATACCTTGCTGCGCGCTCCGGGTGAGTTTCTGACCGGCCGCGACAGCCCCATCCACACCGTCTTTCGCACTCTCCAGAATGTATTCGCGTGTGTCTTCGCCGGATGCGGGAGCGAACAGTACCCCCAGAGCGGCACCGATACCGAGACCTGCCGCAAATGCAGAAACCGATCCGGCCCATTTCATTCTGCCGCTCATAAGATCCTCCATTTCGCTTTCATTACGTTGTCCTTTATTCACTACTGATCTCGCCTCTCATCGATCTTTTCTCGATGGAAAGTGAGGAGGAAGCCCAAAATCGAACTTCCTCCCCTGAAACTACCGGCTGCCGCCCGAACTTGTGCGTCGAACCTGCGGCCCGTCGGCCTTCACGTTTGCAGAAGACTCACCGGTCGACGAGATGTCCTCCGCATTCGTGTTCTTTAGGATTTCCTTGGCTCGCTTGATTTCGTCCGAGGTGTCACAGTGAACCGAGAGGAGAATACCGCCCTTCTGCAGGCGTCCTTCATAACGCTTCGCTTCGTACTCTGGAATGCCCAAGCCAATGAGCGCGCCTGTGACTCCGCCGACGGCTCCTCCAACCCCGAGCCCGGCAAGCCCCGCCATAATTGGACCAGCAGCTATAAAAGGCCCAAGCCCGGGGATCGCCAGCATACCGACGCCCGCGAGCAAACCAAGTGCTCCGCCGAGCACCGCGCCAGTGCTGGCGCCCGCTGTCGCACCCTCGGGAGCCTTGGTGGCTTTTTCGGTCGCGATTGGTTTCGGGCCGAGATTCTCAGGGAGAAGAGCGGAAATATCAGAAGCGGAAAACCCGGCCTTTACCAAGCTGTCGGTGGCTAAATCCGCGGCAGCCACCGTCGTGTAAATCCCGAACACTGCTGTTTTCTTATTTTCCATTTTGAATCTCCTGTTCGTTTCAATTTCGAGGTCAGAGCATGACTGCTACTGAGTCGGAGGCGCGATTCTTAAATGATTTGTAACGTTCCCTGCACCTGCGACCTGCGCTGCTTTTTCACCGATGGCCGTCTTTTCGTCTTCCGTGCGTACGGGTCCTTTTAGAGTTACATGCCCGTCCTGAGTGATGATCTTGATGTTATGCGCGTACGTGGACAGCGTTTTGTCTTGCATCAGCGCGCTGCGAATCTGCTTCGTTGTTGCGCGATCAGCAGGATTCATCTTCTGCTGGTCGGCGGTAGTAGCACCTTTGTTGGCATCGCCTTGATTCGTTTTGGTATTGTCCGGTGCCGGCTGCTGGTCCTGCTGAATGGGACCGGCTAGAACTGAACCCGCAAAGAGCATTGCGGCGGCAACTGACCACAAGTACTTTTTCAATCTCATCTGAATCTCCTTTTCCGTTCTAGAACCTTCGCGGATCGAATCGGAGCAGTCATTCGAAAGAAAAACGGCACTTCCTATAAACAACGTTTGAGAGTGGTGGGCCATACAGCGAAGCGAGTAGGCGCGAACAATTAAGCTTGTAGCGTTGCCGCGGGCTAGGGCTTCGGAGGGACATTGGACACCGATCGAATCCGTTCGCTGGGGTCGGGTCAGGCGTCCTTGATTTCGCGCAGAAGTCCACTGGCAAGGTCGTAGACGAATCCGCGGACAGCGGCACTCTTGGGAATCCAGGGATGGGTGCGGAGTTTCTGCAATTGGTGGCGGACATTTTCAGCAATGTTTTGAACGCGTAGAAGAAGGCGGGAGGAACAGCGGCCGTTCCGGTGCGATTCGGGATTCTAGTGCGCAAATCCTGCTCGCCACTGTTTATCAAGCCGCAATCGGTGTGATCGATGACCATGATTTCCGCAGTGCCCAGCCGGTAGTGTGTTACCAGCAGCGAGCGCAGTGTGTCCTCCGTAACGATGCCTCCGGCGTTGCGGATGATGTGCGCGTCTCCCGTCGTCAGCCCCAGAGTGCGAATGGAAACCCGGGTATCCATACAGGTCAGGACCGCAAGTTTCGCTTGGGACGCGGTGTTTGATTGCCCCATTCATCGGTGCGCGAGGAGATTTCGTTTGCTGCGAGCACTTCGTCGATGGCGCTCATGGCCCGCATCGTTTAGCCCAGCCTCATCCGAGCCGCACGGTGAAGTCAGACAACCGGTGCAAGTCTCGATTGGTTGCGTAACCGCAAGTGTGTTTTTTCCACTGACTAAACCAGATTTGCTCAAATATCTTGCTGCGTATCAGGCCGCAAACGGCGGGCGGCATCGATCTGCCGTAAATGTCCTTGCGTGATCTGGTGCAACACCTTCAAACGCTCCCGCTCCTTCATGCTCAACGCCATCCGCCCCTCTGCCATCGGGCCCCCCGGCCCTTAGAAAAGCGGACATTTTTACTTTGTACAATCCGGACATTCTCATTGTGCGGCGACATACTGAACCATTTTCTGTTGTACCTCAGTGATAGTGTCCCCTTTTGTCCTCAATAGAAATGTCCCCTCTAATGGATCTCCGAAAGGAGATTCGATTGGGGCGGACGGAGATGAGCAAGAGGGAGTTGGGACGGGTGGAAGTGCTGGCGCGGATTCGGAGCAAGCAACTACGGATTGTAGATGCGAGCCGATTGCTGGGAGTGAGTTACCGACAGGCGAAGCGGTTGTGGAAGCGCTATCGGGAAGAAGGAGCGGCGGGACTGCAGCACCGCAGCGCGGGACGGCACTCGAACCACGCACGCGAGATGAAGTTTCGGAAGAAGGTGCTGCAGTTGGTGCGGGAGAAGTACGGCGGGGCGGTGGGCGAACGATTCGGGCCGACGCTGGCGGCGGAACACTTGGCAGCGGAGGACGGGCTGAAAATCGCTGCGGAGACGTTGCGCCGTTGGATGTTGGCGGAGGGATTGTGGAGTCGGGAGCGGAGAAGGAAGCGGCACCGCCTTCGACGCGAACGCAAGGAACACTTTGGAGAGATGGTGCAGATGGACGGGAGCTTTCACCCCTGGCTGGAGGAGCGCGGAGCCGAGGGCTGCTTGATCGACATGGTCGATGATGCGACGAACACGACCTGGGCAAAACTGGGAGAGCAAGAGACGATCTGGGCGGTGGCGGATGGGCTGCGGGCCTGGATCGAACGCTACGGAGTGCCGCTGGCGCTCTATGTGGACTGGAAGAACCTGTTCAAGCGGAGAGCGACGCCAAAAGAGTGGCTGCGAGGAGAGGAGCCAATAACCCAGTTTGGGCGCATGTGCGCGAAGTTGGGGATCGAGCTGATCGCGGCCAGCTCGCCGCAGGCGAAGGGACGAGTGGAACGGATCCACGGGACACATCAGGACCGCCTGGTGAAGAAGCTGCGACGCAAGCAGATCAGCGGTCAGGAACAAGCCAATGTGTATTTGGAGCGGGACTATCTGCCGGAACACAACGGGAGGTTTAGGAGAGCGGCGGCGAAGCCGGAGGACTATCACCGGCGGGCGCCAGGGGCGAGCGAGCTGGACCGGATATTCCGATTAGAGAGGGAGCGGACGATCAGCGAGGACTGGGTGGTGCGGTAACCCCGCGCCTCTTCCCAAGGGATACCTCACGCGCGACGAAGCCGCCAAGTTGAAAGCCGAAATGGAAGCGGCCAACAACAAACCCGCCACGGAAAACGCCAAGAAAACCCGCCCGCGCCCGCCGAAGTTATGACAAGCCATAACAACTCGCCCGAAGCATCTACCGGTAACCCCGTGTCACCAGTAGAAAGACCGCTCACACCGAAACAAAGCGAGCGATACAAATGGCTTCACGCCCCGCTGGGAATCAAATATGACTGACGAAACAATCCGCTGCCCAGAATGCGACTACGCATCTTTCGCGCCGCATTGTGATAGCATGCGTGGCAAGTAATGCGACGGGTACCCAAGTCGGTCGTCCCGCTTATCTTTGCTCTCGCTGTTGTTTTCAACACTCATTCGGGATTCGCCCAGTCACTTCCCGCCAAAAAGGAAGCGAGCGAGTGGGTCAGGAAGGCTCAGGAAGCCAGCGATTTGCGTTCTCCGGATACTCCTCCCTATCACTTAGTGGCGAAAATTTATTACGCGGTCGGCGATAAATCGCTGGAGGGGACCTATGAGATTCTGTGGGCCGCGCCCGACAAGTATCGTCTGGAACTACGCATGGGTGATACCGACGAAACTGACCTCGTGCTAGGCGACAAAAAATATGTCGCGCGGAATACTCCCACGATGACGTTGCCCATGTTTAGCGTTACGTCCATACTATTTTTTTCAACGTCCCTTTCAGGGATCCAATCCCCGGACTCTGTCCGCAAGTTATCGTGGGCTGGCGACACGGCGAACCGCCAGATTTGTGCAGTGGTTGGAGAGAGCATCGCGTTCGATCACGAGTTGTGCTTTGATGCCAAAACGAAGCAGGTCACCGCCACACACACTCGCGCTAAACCACGTACTGCGTCGGTCTGGGTGGCAGATGGGGCGATCAGCATGGATTTGACCGATTACGTGAGCCTCGGCAACATGCGCTATCCGCAACGTCTCGTAAGACGGGCCGGCTTTGAATCGGTCGACGCCACAGTCGAGAAGTGGGAAGCCGTTCAGAAATTCAGTGACGATGTGTTTGTACCCCTGCCGAATAGTGCTGTTTGGGACTGGTGTTCGACGCCAAAGATTGAAATTTCGAAATCCGACCGTCCCAATTTCCCGCTCCATAGTATGAACGTTGGCGTCTACAAGGTAGTCCGCGCTGACGGTACCGTAAAAGAGGCCACATTGTTGTTTGGTTCCCCGACAGGTCCCGCAAAGGAACTGCTGGACATGCAAAGGCACGGTCGGTCGGCGATCCACGTCTGCGGTACCAAGCCTGTGGAGTACGAGACGGTGTTTGAAATGTGGTCGACCTCCCGTTCTGTCCAGTAGCAAGCCAGTTTGCTTGCTGCCCGATTTTCTTAGCGTTGCCGGAAACTGCCCCGCCACGGTATCCAGTGACTACGCGAGCGTGCTGGCCGCGCCGCCGACTCTGCAAACGAACGCGAGCGCGGGGCGGCTTTCTCTGCTAGTGTCAGTACCGGAGAAATGAAACTAACACTGATCGCCGCAATAATTCTGGCCGCTAGTGTTTGTTACGGTGGCGGTTTGTTTCAGGACGTAGATTGTGGTTCCGCTCCTGCGTCAATCGAGAAGGTGCCACCCGTCCATGTCGGATACGATTCGAGCATTGAAGAACGCGATGCCGCGTTGGGGTTAGTACGCGCTTGGATATGGGCTAATTGGCAGAATCGCCGAGCGGCTGAACGACTCGTGACATCGATTTCCGTCGAAGGTGCCGAGACCAAGACCTTGATTACTATTGACGAAGATTGTACGGGAGTCTGGCATGTCGTTTTCAAGTTTGACAACTACGCCGGTAGAGAAGTTCAACGGACGAGTCGACTTGACGTGTACGCCATCAGCCGAGTGTTGAGGTCCAGCAATGTTGCAATTCCAGAGGATCAACCACTGAAGTCGACTCAGTACCGTTTAATTCTTCGAGACAGGGATGGAAAGGTTTTGACAAAGTATTGACACGCTTAACATCCTGGCACTCAAACTCTCGCCGCGAGACGTCCTGCTAGAATCCCAAAAACTTCCGTTGCAACATAAAGTACTTGCACACCTGCGTCCCTGAACAATTCCTGGCCGATCCTGTCCCAGGAATACCCGAGAGGTCAATTGGATGGTGCTGGTACTCGCTTGCCAAAAGTTGTGAGCCGGCCCGAGCGAGTGCGGCGGGCGCGATTCGCGGGCAAAACCGATACAGATACCAACACAGGCTAACGCGCGCGGTTATAACGTGTTACACACTAACGGGTTAGAGCGGAAGGCACCTAGTTACAAGCGAGGAGTCCCGAGCAAGGGCGCGATTTCCTTCGTGTTTTGTTCGCTTCCGCATATTTGCGTCGTTCTGTGACCGCCGTATCGCGATGGCTTGGCATCCTACGCGGTGTTGCGGCGGCCTCAGTCTCGCTTGCGTGCGGGTTTGGCGTCTTATTAGCCGTTCTTATACGAAAGCAACTGAATATAAATCCGTGCGTGCGGTTAGATTTTGGCGTGTGGTGTTGTCTGGTGTTGCGTGGCACGAATGATGTCGGGTTGTGTGTTACTCCGGATGGCAAGGCAGCAAGATGCTTCGCGTTTTACTCGTGCGAGTCGTGGGCTACATTCCCTTCCGGTAGAAGTACATGGAGAAAACTACTAGGACGAGCCACACAATTGTGCAAAGGGAAAGGATGAAGAGATGATGCAAATGGGAAAAGTAATTAGCCCAGATTCCGATGAGCAGGACAAAGGAAGCGCAAATATTGAATCGTTGTGATTTTTTCATCCCCTCTTACTCCCCCCGCGACGAGAAGACCGCTCAGTTTGAGAACGAGTTCTCGTACAAAAAAAGTCCAATCAATACGAGACCAAGTAGATCAGGCCCTGCAACTTCCAACCAAAACCCTTTCGGGTCGTCGGCACGATAGATCCAGCCGTGGAGGCGTGCATATGCCTTTCCTGTGTACGTATAGAACACCCCTAAGGCAATCAGGAGGATCCCAAAGGTGAGCAAGCCATATCGCGGATGTTGAACGCCGAACAAATCAGACATGAACCAACCCTCATTTTTCCCGACGTGAATCGAGCCTCAAGATTGATCACTTGGTCCAGATTTGTGGGGAAGTAAGAGCGAGAAAAGAATACCATGCGCGTCAATCGGTTGGTTTGTGTTGGTAGTGCGTCAGTTTGAAATCTCGCGTCCGAGTGGTATGCAGAGAAGTCCGACAGCACTCAATGGCGCGGCGGAATGGAAGTATAATCAACACAAGTGCGTTCTGATCGAAAGGATTCAAGATGAGTGTCCGATACCTCGATGACATCATTTGGGACCGCATCGGCGATAAATGGCTCGTGAGCAGAATCGCCGCAGCTCTTTTCGCGGCTTCGGCCACAGCCTCGGTTAGCATTTCGGCGGCTTTGATTCGCCTGGGTGCATTTCCGCCGTCTTTGTGGGTTCCCATGGCCCTTAGTGGGCTGCTTCTTATTTCGGGTATGCGGCACTATTGGACGAAGTGTGACCAAGGTTCGAAGACAGCGCGCAGGATGTGGTATTTTGTTTTGATCTTCGGCGTGTGGTTTGGCGCGGCACATTACTTCGGATTCGTATATTTGCCGCAGATCAAGCGCGGTTGGAGCCAAAGTTGAAAGTCTTCTGGCGCATCCTCGTCGGCAACGGGCTTGTCGTCATCGCCATATAGACGTTGCATTCGCGGAGTTGTTTGCGCGGTTCGCGTTCCCATTTCATTTTGAGTTCCCGAGTTCGCGCAGTTCGCGGCGGAGTTTGGTGCGTTGACGTTTCTTGCGGTTGAGCGTTTCGAGTTTGTTCAGAGCGAACCAACGCGGCTGAGTTCCGATGCTGGCAGGAATGAACTCGGACAGGTATCCGCTACCTTTTGGGCCACGGAGCGAAAACAATCACGGAGAGATACGCGCATCCGAGTATGGACGTACTCCGTGAAGCGATGGCGAAACTCGACCGCAAAACCGACACAGCCAATATTTTGCAGTTCAAGACCGCGTAGGACAACTCCGCATGTGCTTCTCTTGGTTTGCTTTGAGTGGTGGACGTGAGGGGGCTCGAACCCCTGACCTCCTCGTTGCGAACGAGGCGCTCTCCCAACTGAGCTACACGCCCATCGAACTACTCTGAAACTCAATTTTGAAACTTAGCTCTGAAACTTAACGCAACGGCTTAGCCTGCGCGCTGGGAGCGGACCGCTCTCCCAACTGAGTTGCACGCCGACTGCAGCAAACATTCTAGCAAAGGCGTCGAGCAGCGCCAAACGTTGGGAGCGCGCGAGTTTCCGACATTTCGGAGTACAGGATTTCCCGGAGCGGAATCATTACTTGTACGGCTTACTTTTGCGCGGCAGCGCAGGGATATTTGTGGTGGGAGGAACTGTTGATGCGCTCTTCATTGAGGAGTTTTGCGGTAGTTTTGCTGGCGTTGGCTTTGGGTGGTCCGGTCCTTATCTCGGGTTGTGCCGAGCATCCGCGTTACTACGATCCTTATTACAGCGATTACCATACTTGGAATAGTGGCGAGATCGTTTATTACAACCGTTGGGAACATGATACGCATCGGGACCACGTGGATTTTGCGAAGCGGAACGATGCGGACAGGAAGGAATATTATACTTGGCGTCATAATTAGCATTAGAAGCTCAGTGTGTGACGCGTTGCGTATGGTGCGTGGCGAGAGTCAAAGGCATCACGGATGAACGCAGACGAACGCTGCTGGGGACACACAGATGAAGGCACGGCTGTCGGGACATCTTGGCGCGGGTGCTCATGAAGATTAATCTGTTCGTGGAATTATTTTGCGCGGGCCGGAGTTGGGGCTAGTTGGGCGCGGGCACTGGCTACGAATTTGGAGAAACGGTGGGCCAGGGTGAAGATGCGCTCGGACTGGCGGAGGCGGATCGCGTCCTTGGGGATTAATTCCCCGCCGATGCCCAGGGCTGCGGCGCCGGCCAGGATGAAATTCGCGGCGGTGTGTTGATTGACGCCGCCCGAGGCTATCAGCGGAAGATTTGGAAACGGGGCTTTCAGGGCGCGGATGTAGGTGTCGCCGCCGACTTGCGCGCAGGGAAAAACCTTTACGAAATCGGCGCCTGCTTTCCAGGCGCGAGTGACTTCTGTGGGAGTGAGTGCGCCGGGCAGGACGACTACCGAGGCGCCCAAAGCAAATTCTACAATTTTCATGTCGAGGCCGGGGCTGGTGAGAAACTGCGCGCCAGCGTCGAGGCATTGACGCGCGATATCGGAGTCGAAAACGTCTCCTGCGCCGACGATCATTTTCGGGGCGTGTTTTACGAGGTGGGCGATTAGGGCGATGGCGCCAGGGACGGTCATTTCAATTTCGACGATGGGGATGCCTCCACGGGAGACGGCTTCGGCGGCGAAAAGGGCGTCTTCTGCGGAGGAGAGGCGCACGGCGGGGATGATACCGATTTCTTCGATGCGGGAGCGGACTTCTTCTCGTTTCATTGTGGGGCCTCGGGTGCGTTTGTGCCTTGGGGCGATTCGATGCCCGGGGGATTCTAGCGGAAATGCGTTGGCGTGGAGAAGGAAAAGAAACCCACGTGAGGATTGGGCATTTGGCGAGGCGTCGGGAGGGGGCAGCGGGTCCGCCAAGGTAACGGAGCGAGCGAACAGAGATCCTTCGCTGCGCTCAGGATGACGGACTAGCCGCAGACGCAGAGACGAAGTCAAAGGCAACTCAAAGGCGCCCGCCTGAAAAACAGGCGGCCGATACAAATTCAAAAACAGAAGCTGAGTCGAAGACAGAGGCAACGCCAAGTCAACGGCGGGCACGGCGCCCCGTGCGCCCCGTGACGCGAGGCGAGCTCGACATCGTGGCAACTCGGGGCGCAGCAAACAGCGCCCCAGCGCGCGAGATTTGAGTCGGCGCGACTTCAAAAACGCGGGCACGGCATGCCGTGCCCCTACGGGCGCCTCGGATGTTGAGATGTGCGAGGGTTAGGCTTCGAAGGATTCTTCCATTTCGGGGAGTTTGTCGCCGTCGCGGGCTATCCAGACGTAGAGGGTGGGGAGGAGGAAGACGCTCATTACCAGCGCGGAGATCAGGCCGCCGACGATTACGATGGCGAAGGGGCGTTGCGAATCGGAGCCGATGGCATGGGAGACGGCGGCGGGAAGCAGGCCGAGCGTGGCGACGAGCATCGTCATCATGATGGGACGGAGGCGCAGAACGGCGCCTTCGATGGCGGAGTCTTCGATCGAGTGGCCGCGGACGCGCAGCTGATTGATGTATTCGAGCATGATGACGCCGGTCTGGACGGAGACGCCGAACAGGGCGAGGAATCCAACGCCGCTGGAAACGCTGAAGTGCGTGCCCGTGAATAACAGGGCGAGCAGGCCGCCGAGCGGAGCCATCGCAACGTTGGCGAGGATCAGGAGCGCCCACTTGGAAGTCTGAAACATGGTGTAGAGAATGATGAAAATTCCGAATAGGGTGATGGGCAGGACGATCATCAGGCGTTTGGAGGACCTTTTCTGGCTTTCGTATTCGCCGGCCCAATCGAGGTGATAGCCTGTTGGTAGTTTGACGTCGGACTGAACTTTCTTCATGGCTTCTTCCACCGTGCTGCCCAGGTCGCGACCGCGGACGCTGTACTTGATGGCAACGTAGCGGGAATTTTCCTCGCGGTAAATTTCCGAGGCGCCGTCGAGCATTTGGACATCGCAGAGTTGCGCGAGCGAAACGCGTTCACCCGAGGGCGCGACCAGACGAATATTTTCGATGGCCTCTTTGGTGTCGCGATAGGGGGCCTGGTAGCGCGCGACCAAATCGTAGCGCTGTTCGCCTTGCAGGACCTGGCTGACGGCTTTGCCGCCAACGGCGGTCTCGATGGCGTCCTGCACGTCGGCGACGTTGATGCCGTAGCGGGCGGCCTTTTGCCGATTCACGGTGAAATTGAGATTGGGTTGGCCGATTACGCGGAACAGGCCGAGGTCTTCGACGCCCTTGACGCGTTGCATGACGTTGACGATCTGGTCGCCAGTTTGTTCCAGCAGCTTCAAATCATCGCCGTAGAGCTTTACGGCCAGCTCGCCTTTGACACCGCTGACGGCTTCTTCCATGTTGTCTTCGATGGGCTGCGAGAAATTCCAGATCACGCCAGGAATCTTTTCCAGTTCCCTGTTCATGGCGGCGATCAGAGCATCTTTATTCTCACCGAAGACTGGGCGCCATTTTTCCTTGGGCTTGAGGTCAACGAAATATTCCGTATTGAAGAATCCAGCGGTGTCTGTGCCGTCGTCAGGGCGACCCACCTGAGAAACGACCACGGTGACTTCGGGAAAGGAGGCGAGAACCACGCGCGCGTCGTTCATGACGCGGATGCCTTCCGAGGGACCGGTGCTGGGAGCGAGGGTGCCGCGAACCCAGATGGCGCCTTCGTCGAGATGCGGAAGAAATTCCGAGCCGATCACGCCGCTGAACATCAAGAATGCGGCGAGCGCGAGGCCGGCGACAGCGGTGCCGACGGGAACCCAGCGATGTTCGATGGCCCAACGAACTCCCTTGCGATAGCGATCAATCAGGAAGGCCATGACCGGGTTGTGCCATTCCTGAACGCCGTTGCGGAAGGCGATGCTGGAGATCACCGGAGCGATGAGCATGGAGAAAATCAGGGCGCCGAGAAGAGCGAACGCGACCGTCCAGGCCATGGGCTTGAACAAGCGGCCTTCCACGCGTTGCAAGGTGAAGATGGGCATGTAAGCGGTGATGATGATGCCGATGGCGTAAAAGACGGGGCGCTGGATTTCGTGCGCGGCGTCGCGGATCGCATTCATGGTGGTGAGGGGGTTATGGTCGCGGCGATTCAGGTGGCGGACGATATTTTCGACCATCACTACTGCGCCGTCCACGACCATCCCAAAATCGAGCGCACCGAGCGAGAGAAGGTTCGCAGGGATTTGCGCGAGGTCCAGGCAGATGGAGGCGAACAGAAGCGCAAATGGGATGGTGAGCGCGACGATGAAGGCGGCGCGCGCATTGCCGAGGAAAAGAAAGAGGATGACGGAAACGAGGAGAAAACCTTCGGTGAGATTGTGCAATACAGTGTGCGTGGTGTAATGGACCAGCTCGCTGCGGTCCAGAAAGGGGACAATCTTGACGCCGGGCGGGAGGATATGGTCGTTGAGCTCCTTGACCTTGGCGTGAATGCCCACGAGGGTCTCGTCGGAGTTGGCGCCCTTGCGAAGCAAGACGATGCCTTCGACGACGTCATCATCGTCAACAATTTTTCCATCTTCGCGGTGGATAGACTTACCGATCTGTCCGAGGCGAATTTTGGGGCCTTCGACGACGGTGGCTATATCGCGCACGCGGAGGGGCGTTCCGTTTTGCGCTTTGATGACGGTCTGCTCGATATCCTGGACGCTGCTAAACAATCCCACGGCGCGAATATTGACTTCCTGCTGCCCTTCCTCGACGAAACTGCCGCCAGCGTTGGTGTTATTGCCAGCCAACTGCTGCTCGACCTGGCCGATGTTCAGTCCGTAGGCGATGAGTCTGTCGGGGTTTATGCGGACCTGATATTCGCGCGTCGGTCCGCCAAAACTGGAAACGTCCACGACGTTTGGAGCTGATTTGAGTTCTTTCTCGAGGGTCCAGTCTTCGATGGACTTCAAGTCCATCAGGCCGTACCGGGGATTGGTGCTGCGAAGCGTGTACCAGTAAATCTGGCCGACCGGACTCCAATCGGTGCCCATTTGAGGCTGGAGATTATTGGGCAAGGTGACTTGGGAGAGCCGTTCGAGGACTTTCTCGCGATTCCAATCGTTGTTGGATTCGTCGTCGAAGATCATGGTGATGCTGGAGAGGCCGAATAGGGAGAAGGAGCGCAGGTGGGTGAGGTGCGGAATGCCGTTCATCTGAATTTCGATGGGGATGGTGACTTGCTGTTCGACTTCTTCCGCGGCACGGCCGGGCCATTGAGTGATGATTTGCACGTAATTGTCGGCGACGTCCGGGTAGGCTTCGACGGGGAGGTTATGGAAAGAGACCGCGCCCCAGACGAGCAGAAGCGTCGCGAGGGCCAGCACGATGAAACGGTTGTTGAGCGCGGCATCTACGAGTGCGCGGATCATGAAACCTTCAGTTCAGTGATATCCCGGGAAGTGCCGGGAGTTCTTGGCGTTGGAACGGCCTCATTGCTCGGAGCTGTTCTGCAATTCCAGGGCGTTGCTGACGACCTGGTCGCCCGGTTTTATTCCCGATGTAACTTCCTGCATGTTGTTGGGCAGCATGGCACCGGCTACTACTGGAACACGTTTAAATTTATTGGTAGCGAAGGGAAAGTAAACCCAATCGCGATCGTGGAGGTGCAGGATCGCCGAAGCGGGCACGGCTGCATGGGATTCTTTCTTTTGCCCGCGGAAAGTGGCGGTTACGAACATTCCCGGACGCATCAGGCCAGGGTTCTTCACTTCGATGCGAACTTTGGCGGTGCGAATATTGGGATCGAGGACGGCGCCGATGTTGCTGATGCGGCCGGAGACGACTTGATCGGGATAAGCGTTGAGGCGAACGTCGGCGGAATCGCCCAGGCGCACGTCCGACAAATCGTTTTCGTAGACATCGCAGAGAATCCAGACGGAGGTGAGGTCTGAAATCGTGAAAGGGTTGGTGGAAGACAGGCCTTGCACGCCGGCGGCGTTGGTAACTTGCTGATCGGTGATCACACCCGCGACTGGCGCGACGATATCCACGATGCCCGAAGGATGATCAAGCGGGGCGCCGAGAACGCGGAGGTGCTCGGCGGTGGTTTCGACGTCTACCTTAGCTTTGTTCTCGGTGTCCTCCGCGACTTGAAAATCATTCAAGGAAATGGCGCCGTGGTCATAGAGACCCTTGGCGCGCTCGAACTGTGTGTTGGCGAGCAGTTCGTCGGCGACGGCTTTGCGATAGTCGGAGTAGGCGCCGGAGATGTCGGCGCTTTGGACGCGCAGGAGGAGCTGGCCTTTCTTTACCGTGTCGCCGAGGCGGGCGCGAATTTCGACCACGCGGCCAGAAGCGATAGAGATGACGGGGACGGTGCGCGAGATGTCGGGGGTTACGACGCCAGTGGCGGTGAGTTGCGGCGCGGCTTTGTATTCGATGGCTGTGGCTAGCGGAAACTGTGCGGCGTGATCAACCTGTACGAGGCTGGCGTCGCCTTCATGTTCGACCTGCGCTGGCGGAGGGGCTTCGGCTGCGGCGTTTTTGCTCGCGTCTCCGCTGCATCCTGCTAGCAGCAGGAGCGCCGCCAAGGAGAGAGCTAGATTTGTCGCGGCCGCGCGTTTCATGAAAAACCTCACGTTCGTTTGCTCATTACAGTAGGCAACATTTTGCGTAAAGAAGGCGTAAAGACTGGGTAAGAATCACATAATCCGATGCCCGCGCGCCAGAGATACCCGTGTGAACCGATGATTAGCAACTCTGATTAGATGGCACGAGGGGGAGCGCGGCCGGAATGGCTTTGCTGCTGGGAAAGGGGAGACGGCAGCTGCGGTGTTGAAACGAAAAACGGGGCGACGACTGAATCGGCGAAGCGGGTTTGCGCGGGCATTACGGCAAGGCGCGGGCCCGTTGGGAAGTGATCTGGTTGGTGCGTAGCATGCACGGACGATAGGCAATTTATGTGACGGCGGCAGTTCGAGCACTCTTCGAGGACGATTATTTCGGCGTGCAGATCGTCGGTGAGGGAAACGACGAAGAAGAGCAGGACGAGGGCGCAGGCGATGGCGGTCCATTCGCGCCATGCTGCATGGCGGCGGGTGCGCGGCTGATGGGCCCAGTTGGCGCGCCAGACAGTCACGCAGCTTGCGGCTAGTAGCAGCCAGAGAATGTTGAGGACTAGTTCCATCGTCGTTCGATGTTCGTCGGGCGCTGGTTGGTTCTGGCCGGGGGCGAGCCCGGCGTCGTGTTGCGGGATCAATTTACTATGGGGCGGGAGGTTTGAGCAATTGTTTGCGAGGGCGTCGCGTCGGAAAAGCTCAATGAGCTGCCATGACGGAATTGCGATGAGGTGACGCACAGCGTCGCAACGGGTGCATGACGAATCATTGGCCCGAGCCTATGTCACGCGGGCCCGGCATGCCGTGCCCCTACGGGCGCAACATTGGAACACGCGGTTATTTTTTTACCATTTCTACGTCGAGGGTGATGGTTATTGTGTCGCCGATCATTTCGTCGCCGCCGGGGAGGGTGTTGGACATGTAGACGATGCCGAAATCCTGGCGATTGATCTTGGTGGTGGCGGAGGCGCCGCGGCGCGTGCCGTTCATCACCTGAATGGGCTTGGTGGGGCCGGTTACCTCGAAGGTGGCTTCTTTGGTGACGCCGTGGATGGTGAGGTTGCCGGTCATTTTGGCGGTGCCGTCGCCGGTGCTGACGATTCTTGTGGATTGAAAAGTGATGGTGGGGTATTTGGCGACATCGAAGAAATGATCGCTCTTGAGGTCGTCGTCGCGGCGCTGCACGCGGGTGTCGACGGAGGAGACCTCGATCGTGGCGTTCACGGTGGATTTGGAGATGTCCTGGTCGTCGAGTTGCACCGTGCCGGAAACTTTCGTGAATTCACCTTGGACGTTGGAGATGCCTAGGTGGCGGACGGAGAATTGGGCGTTGGAGTGGGCGGGGTCGAGTTGCCAGGTGGTGGACTGGGCAGAGGCCGTGGTAGCAGTGAGGATTACTGCGAAGCTAAACGCGATCAGGGATTTTTTCATCGAGGGCCTCCGGGGAGATTTGGTGATGAGAATTTTTTGGTTTTTAGCAGTGGGAATTATAGCAGGGGTGGGGGCGCCGGGATTCGCAATCAGGCGAGGCGGTATGAGGTTGAAATTGTGGCAAGCTGGGGCGCAGCAAGCAGCGCCCCTACGGAAGAAACAACGCACGAGCTGCCGAATGCGCGCGTTATGCAAAGAAAGAGGGCGGGTCTAAGACCGGCCCCTGCGGCCGCCTCACTTAGGATCGTTTCGACCTTGATCGATCAGGAGCTTGTGAGTTTGGATTTGGTTAGGGTGATGAATGCGTCTGCTTGGGAGGGATCCGGCAGTGCGCCTTGGGCGAAGTGTTTGGCGCCGCCGCCTTTGCCTTGGAATACTTTCAGGGATTCGCGGAGGGTGGCGCCCAGGTCTTGGGCTAGATCTGGGGACCTTGCTGCTACGACGTGGCCGGTTTCGCGGCTGAGGAGCAGCGCGATTACGTTTTTTTCTGCGGCGAGCTTGGCGCCTAACAGCGCGAGGTATGCGCGGGTGGCGTCGGGCGGAGTTGCGACGATGAGGCGCAGACCGCCGGATGTTTCCGCATGATCCCGCAACAGAGCTTCCGCTTCGAGCGTCGCGAGGCGTTCTTCCAGGCGCTTGATGGCGGTGTTATTTGCGCGGCGGTCTTCGATATTTTTTGCGATGTTGGCGGGGACTTCAGCTAGGGCGCAGCTTAGCTGCGCGGCGGCTTGGGTTAGCGTGGCGAATTCGGCACGAGCGGCGACTAGGGCGCGGTACCCTGCTACGAATTCGATGCGCCAGTGTTCGCGACTGCGTTCCAGCTTGCGGAGAAGGATTAGGCCGGCCTGGCCGGTGCTGGCCAGGTGCGTGCCGCCGCAGGGTTGGCGGTCGAAACCGTCAATTTCGATGGCGCGAAGGATTCCTTCGCGGTCGACTTTTTTGCGGATTCCTGATTCGGCTAGTTCCTGGGCGGTGCCGAAGCGGATCGCTACCGGGCGATCTTCGAAGACGATTTCGTTGGTGCGGCGTTCGGCTGCTTCGATTTGGCGCGGGATTACGCTGGGCGCGGCGAGATCGATTGTGGAAATTTCCTTGCCTAGATGGAAGGAGACGGTTTGGAAACCGAACAGTTCGATGAAGGCGGCCGACAGCAGATGCTGCGCGGTGTGTTGTTGCATGTGGTCGAGACGGCGGGGCCAGTCAATTTGGCCGTGGATGGGACCGGCGGGAACTTCGGCCGTCGTGTAATGAACCACGTGGTCGGGGTCGCCCGGGTTGGCGACGTCTGAACCGCCAGGGGCGCTTGGTGCGTCAATGACTTCTACTACTTGGGCATCGCCGAGCGTGCCCAAATCGTGCGGCTGGCCGCCGGAGGTCGGGTAGAACGCCGTCTTATCAAGGGTAACTCTCCAGCGGGGGCCTTCGGGCGTGCAGGAGATGACCATCGCGTCGAATTCGCGCAGGAAAGAATCGTGGTAATAGAGCCTGTCCGTCAGGTCAGTTCCCTTTCATACCGCGCAAGCATAGCATAGAGACTGAGGCGGAAAAGGCCGGGACACGGTAGAATTAGAGTGTGCCCATCAAACTGATTGCCATGGATATTGACGGAACTTTGCTGAACAGCAAGTCCGAGATATCCGAGAGAAATTCGGAGACGATTGCGGAAGCGGCGGCGCGCGGGATTGAGATTGTGCTGGTGACCGGGCGGCGATTTGATTTTGCCTTGCCGATTGCCAATGCCCTGCCCTGCGATTTGCATTTGATCGTGAATAACGGCGCGCTGGCGAAATCGCGGAACGGGACCACCCATTTGAGATATATGTTGCCGGCGGAGACGGCGCGGCAGGTTTTGGCTGCGACGCCGGAGTTTCGCGGGAGCGCGGCGGTGATTTTTGACCGTCCGGGGGCGCGGCAGGTGATTATGGAGCGGGTAGATTGGGATGACCCGTTTCGCGGGGGATATTTCCGGCGCAACCGCGAGTATATTGCGGAGGTCGCGCCTTTGAGCGATTGTCTGGGCGGCGGCGAGGATCCGATACAGGTGATGTACGCGGGAAATTGCGCGCCGATGCGGGCGGCAATGAAGAGTTTGGAGGCGCTTTCGCGAGCGCGGGATTTTACTTTGGCTTTGACGGAGTATGAGGACCGGGATTTTTCGATTCTGGACGTCCTGCGACGGGATGTGACCAAGGGCAAGGCGCTCGCGGAATGGACTCGGCAGCGCGGATTTGCGCGCGAGCATGTGCTGGCGATTGGGGATAATTGGAACGACCGGCAGATGCTGGAATTCGCTGGGAGTCCGGTGTTGATGGGAAATTGCATCGCGGAGTTGAAGGAGTTGGGATGGCCGATTACTTTGTCGAACGATGAGGACGGGGTGGCGGCGGCGATTTGGGACTATGCGTTGAATGAGAATTGACGACGAGCGAAAGGTATGGCTTCAGGGGCTAAAGCCCCTTCTTTCACGCGGCTTTACGGCTGCGCTGAAGCCCCGCCCTTCCGGGTTCGCGATATTCGGGCTAGATTGTCGGGACTGATCCTGCGAGTGAGGGCATCGGACGGATTGTGAGACGGCCAGATTTATTTTCGGCGATCGGCTTCGTTGTAGCGCTGCTCGGCGCTGCCGGGCTTTTGCCTGCTGCAGCGCGAGCGGATTATGCGGTGCTGCGTTCGGGGGCGCGGTTGCATATTACCGGTCACGAGCGGGATGGGGAGCGGGTGCGTTTGGCGGTGGATGGCGGGACGGTATCGGTGGCGGCGGATGATTTGCTGGCTGTCGAGCCGGAGGAACATTTCGCGACGGTACCTGTGGTGCCGCTGATTGCGCCGGGGCCGTTTGGGAAATTGATTCATGCGGCGGCGGAGAAGCATGGGGTGGATGAGGGACTGATCAGGCAGGTGATCGCGGCGGAGTCTAATTTTAATCCGCGGGCGGTTTCGCGGCGGCGGGCGCAGGGGTTGATGCAGCTTTTGCCGACTACTGCGGCCTTTTATTCTGTCGCGAATGTATTCGATCCGGCGCAGAATATTGATGCGGGGACGCATTATCTGAAGGATCTGCTGGCGCGCTATCGCGGCGATTTGCGGTTGACGCTGGCGGCTTATAATGCCGGGCCGGATATGGTGGAGCGTTATGGCGGGGTGCCGCCGTTTCCGGAGACGCAGAAGTATGTGCGGGTGATTACGGCCCACATGGCGCGAGAAGTGAATACGACCGCGAAGAATTAAATCCGGTTTTCAAACTCGAAGGAATCAACCTGCAAAATGGACCGCGTCGAGAAACTCCACCCTGCATAGGGATGTGGAGGTGGTGAGATCCGCTTTGACGCAGCGTCTAAGCCGCCCGCTACAAATTCAAACGCAACTGCATCATCAACCGCGGTGCATGACTGATTAAATTCCTCGCGCAGGGCCAGCAGTGGCTGTGCCACGTTGCTGATCGGGGGATATTGGCGTTCCCCGGGTTCGTGCTCACCGGTTACTGCGGAGGTTGTGGCTGGGGAAATTGGTTATTTGGTTGGGTTGGGGGATTTTGCTGGCCTGGGTTGTTGCTGCCTGGATTTGCTCCGAAATTTGTGCCTGGGTTTGCGACTGGGCCGCCGCCGAATGGGTTTGCTATTGGCAGACCTAGCGAGCCACCGGCAGCGCCAGCGGCTGCGCCGCCCAATTGTTGTTGCATTGCTGCTGCGGCGTCCTCCAGCGGGTTCCAGATGAATTCCCAATTAATGTATTTTTTTCCGCCGTGGTAGAACTTCAGCGAGCTGGTATCTTGCGTACAGGCTACTCCCGTCAGAAAGGCGCCGAGGACTGGGCCGTCAACCGGGCCAGTCGGTTTCAGCAGAGCCATGGCGGCGAGCGTGGCTGGGTCTACCGCGAGGCCACCGGGCGCGAGGCCGCCCGGGACGAGTCCGGGCATGCTTTGACCGTTCCCTAGACCATTCAGGCCGAGCGCAGTCGTTGGCGGATTTGGCGGATTTTGTGGACCTGGCGAATTTTGTGGATTGGTCGGGCCAAACGGATTCTGCGGGCTTTGCCCTGCCGAGGGCTGGGGATTCTGCCCGTCGGGAGGCGGATTCGGGGATACATCCGGTCCGTTCGAGCCGGGATTCTGGGTGGAGGATACACCGTTGGGATTGCCAAGGGCGGCAATCTGTGCCGGAGTGGTGGCCTGCGAACCGGCGTTGGAGTCGGCGAGCGTCGAGACCGGGACGCCGGGCTGGCCCGGTTGGCCGGGCTGACCTGGCAGCGTGGTGGGCAATTGGCCGCCATTGGCATCCATCAGCGCCATCTGCTGCAAATTGGCGTATTTGGTGCTGCCAATAATCTGGCCGGCGGAATTGACGTAGATGAAACGCCAGGAGCCGTCGGCGGAATTGGTGGGATTCTTGTAGGCTTGGCGGAGGAAATGGACCTGGGCCATGCCTTTTTCGAGGTCGTCGAGCGTTTGCGGGTAGTGGCCGGTCTTGTGATAGTAGAGGCGAATGGCGCGGGCGTATTGATTGCCGCGCCAGATGGTTTCTTGTTCGATGCGGCGACGGCGGATGGTCGCGCCTTTCTGCAAGACGACCAGACTGGAGGCGATCATGAGGAGGATCAGGCCTAAGGCGAATAGAAATGCGTAGCCGGATTCCTGACTGCGGCGGCGCGGGGTGCTTCGCGTGCTGTGCGCGCTGCTGACGGTGGCGCTACGGCACGAAGCGTCGCGCTGCGGGCCTTCACCAAGCAACGCGCGGAGCGATGTGCGGAATCGCCGTGAGGCGTTCTGGAAAGCGTCGAGAATTCGCGGCGCCCTCATGGGTTCGGCGGGCCTCCGCCCGGATCGCCGTTGTTCGCGGGCTGGACCATTTGAACGGTAGCGTGGCGGCCGGAGGAAGTTTCCTCGACGTCGGCGGAATCATTGCCGATTTTGTCGAGCCGATAGCGATTCATGAATACCGAACCTTCTTCGACGACCAGAACGTCGTCGCCTTGCAGGAAAAATGCCACGCGCTTGCCGGTCTTGGGGATGGAGGCGTAACCGAATAGCTGCGCCGGAACGGTGACGGGCGGCGGAGGCGGCGGTCTTTGCGGGCCCTTCGGCCGGAAATTTTCGGCCTCAATTTGAGCTTTGGTCTTCGCAGGAGGTGGCGGAGGTCCGAAAATGAAAATATTGCGGTGCGAGCCGGAATAATCCAGCTTCTTGATTTTGTCGAGCAGATCGAAGCGCAGGTGCGGCTCCTCGACACTCAGCGGGTGAAACGAAGTGTCGGAGGCCAGCACTCCGGACATTCCGGGTGTTCCGCTGCGCTCGGAATAAAAAGCGTACGCCGCGATGAGCAGCAGACCTACGAGCACGTAGATTTGATTTCGTTTGGACATGCTCAGGTCCTGAAATAGGTCTGCAGTTCGAGCTGCAGGCGGATGCCACCGCCGGGACCGCTGGTCGACGCCAAGCGCAAATTGCTGAGGAGATAGAAATTTTTGGAGTGCTCGAGGCCGTTAATGAATTGAATGATCGCGGGATAATCGCCCTCGACGGTGTCGGTGATGTCAATTTCGGTGACGTCGCGGCCTTTCAGCTCCTTCTGCTTGAAACTGATGCCCGAGCTGCGCAGATTGGCTTTGGCGGCGATGGTGCCGAGGTCGTCTTCAATGGTGGAGTAGCCATTGTCCGCGGGAAGAAACGCGTTGTGGTAGAAATTATCGTATTCCTTCCCTTCTCCGGAGAGATCCTGACGAATCGAAGTGCCGCGGGCGACATCACCCTTCAACAGGCCGGCCTGTATTTTCAAGCGGTCGCGCTGGGCGGTCAAAGATTCCGCGCCTTCGCGCGAGGATTGCCAGACCTGGTAGACGAGCGCCAAGTCCGCCGCAAAGAGCAGGGCGAGAGCCACGACGATCGTTTTTTTCCAAACCGTCCAGGTCATGTTCATGGTCAAGTGGTGGAATACCAGGCGGTCAACTGCACCGTGATTTTGTCGCCGCCGGAGAGCTGGTCGGAATGGCGGTCGTCCTTCACCTGGATATCCGAAAAGACCTTGGAGCGTTCCAGATTCTGCAGGAATTTGATTTTGGACTCGTCGGATTCGGCGCCGATCGTGAGCTCGACCTGCGCGCGACCGTTTTCCAGTTTGGGGGAAATATTCACGACGCGCACACCCGGCGGGAGGATCTGCTCCAAATCCATAAATACTTTGGTCCATGGAAAGCTGCGCTGCCCGATGAGGGAATTCAGGAACGCGGCGCGATCCAGGACTTGTTTGGCCTGAGCCGTCTGAAAATAGGATTCGAGCGCGGCTTGCTTTTCGCGGTTGGTGTGGATTTCCGTTTCCCAGCGCGAAATTTCCGCACGCAGATCGCGGCTGGAACGCCAGGATCTGTATGCAGCGTGGCCGAGCAATAGAAACGTGAGCACGCCCACCGCGGCCAGGACACCCGTCGCGGCGAGGAACGGCCGCTTGTTAGCGAGCGGAGTGGTGGAGAGATTGAGCCGAAGTTTCATGTTTGCTCGCGGCACAGGGCCGCTCAGGAACCTCCGTTGAGCATCCAGCCTACCAGCGCATCGAGATCCTGATGGATCAAATCCTTGGCGCTGGATTCGAGAGCAAGGGCCTTATCGGATTCCGACAATGTTGCGATGGGGCATTTCAATTCCGCAGCAAGCGCGCGGCGAAATACTTCTTCGCGCGGTCCGAATCCGGCGATGAGCGTGCGGTCCGGAGCGGCGCCCCAGGTGTCTTGGAAATAGGCGACGGCCGGAAAGATCTCATCGAGCATGGCCTGGGGATCGAGCGTCGCGGCCTCGCTGGACATTTCCGTGGAGCGATAGACGCAGACGTTTCCGGCGCTGACGATAACGGTGGTCAGCGTCTTGCCGGAAATGCGCACGAGCAGCGTGGAGCCTTCGTCCGCGAGCAGAGGCAAGGCGCCGAGCGTCGAGCTGAGAACCACGCCGGCGGTGGCGCCCAGCGGCTGCAGGAGCTCTTCGTATTCCTTAATGATGCGCTGGCGCCCGACGGCGGTGACGACTTCCAGAGCGCCTGCGCGGCCGGTCTGGCGCATCCACGAGACTACGGTTTCGTCGACGTCGAAGGGCACGCTTTTCTTCAGGCGCCAGCGCAGCAGCGAGAGAGCTTCATCGGCGCGGCGCGGCAACGTATCGAAAGGCAGAATGAAAACGCGAACCACGGGATCGGGAATAAGCAGCGCGAGCGGCGAGCCGTGGGCAGGAACGCGATCGAAGACTTTGCGCAGTACCGAACGGACGGCATCGGGCTGCGTCACATTGGTATCCACCGGCGAGGCCATCACGGCACCGGAGGGCAGCGGTTCGATTGCGTGCGATTCCAGGTGGCGGCCCGCGGCGGACCAGTGAGCCACGGCAACGTGCGTGGAGGCAATTTCCACGACGAGCGAAGGATGCGGCATGGCGTTGAGCCAACGCTCCAGGCGCTTCACCGGAGCAAGATCGAAGAATTGGCTGGCCAAGCTCGGGGAGCTAGTCAAGGAACGTCACCTTATTGATTTCGCGCAGGGTGGTGGTGCCGCCGCGGACTTTCGCGAGGCCGGAATCGCGCAGGAAGGACATCCCCTCTTCTTTGGCGACGCGCTTGATTTCGGAAGTGGGGCGACGATTGATGATCATTTCGCGAATGTGGTCGGAGAGATCGAGAAGCTCGGTGATGGCGGAACGGCCGCGATAGCCGCTGCCGGAACACTCCAGGCAGCCGGCACCTTCATAGAACGGAATCTTGGCCCATTCCGCGGGATCGAGGCCGGATTCTTTCAGAATTTCGGGCGCGTACTGGACTTGTTTCTTGCAATTTTCGCAGATCACGCGCACAAGGCGTTGCGCCAGGATGCAATTCAGCGCGGAGACGAAATTGTAGGGTTCGACGCCCATGTTGATGAAGCGGCCGATGACGTCGGTACAATTGTTGGCGTGCACGGTGGTGAACACCAGGTGGCCGGTGAGCGCGGAGTTAATGGCGATTTGGGCGGTTTCCTGGTCGCGGATTTCGCCGACCATGATTTTGTCCGGGTCGTGACGCAGGATGGAGCGAAGGCCGCGCGCGAAGGTGAGGCCTTTCTTTTCGTTCACCGGAATTTGCGTGATGCCGCGGACTTGATATTCGACGGGATCTTCGATGGTGATGATTTTGTCTTCGTCGTTCTTGATTTCGTTGATGGCGGCATAGAGCGTGGTGGTTTTGCCGGAACCGGTGGGGCCGGTGACCAGAACCATGCCGTAGGGTTCCTGAATGTAGCGACGGAAGCGCGTCTTATCGGGGCCATCGAAGCCGACTACATCGAGAGTCAGGTTGCGAAATTTTTCACTGAGGGTTTCTTTATCGAGGACGCGCAGGACGGCGTCTTCGCCATGCACCGAGGGCATGATGGAGACGCGGAAATCCACGAAGCGGCCCTTGTAACGCACGCGGAAGCGGCCGTCTTGCGGGACCCGGCGTTCGGCGATATCGAGTTCGCTCATGACTTTAATGCGCGAAAGGATGGTGGCGTGCCATTCCTTGGCGAGCGGTTGCATGGCGTATTGCAGGACGCCGTCAATGCGGTATTTCACGACGACTTCGGTGTTGCGCGTTTCGATATGGATATCACTGGCGCGGCGCTCGAGGGCGGTGAAGATGACCGTGTCCACGAGGCGCACGACGGGGCTGACGCCGGAATCGCGCGTGAGCTTATCCATCGAAATGTTCTCGTCGCTGTCGTCTTCATCGCTGACGACCTGAAGAGTAAAGCCTTCCGTCGCTTGATCCAGGACGCGTTGGGACTGCTCGGTGCGCTTCAGGAGGTCGTCAATCTGCCGGGTGGTGGCGACTTTAATTTGCAGGCGTTTGCCAAGCAGGAGAGAAAGCTCGTCGGTGAGCTGGAGCTGGCTGGGATCGGCCATGGCGACCATGAGCGTGGTGTCATGCGCTTCGAGCGGGACGAACTTATAACGAAACATCAGCTCGGCCGGAATGCTGCGGAAGAGGTCGGGATCAATACGCTGTTCCAGCAAGTCGACGAAGGGGCAGCGATAGCGCTCGGCGAGGCGGCGCGCCTGGTCGCGTTCGGCCGCGTCATCGGTGCCGCCGGGAACAACCGGATTGTTGGTGATGGTTGCCATCGAGCGTTATCCCCCGCTGCCTACTTGGAGGGAGAAAAGCGGCAAATAAAGGGATATCAAAATAAAGCCTACCACAATGGCCATGACCACCAAAATGGCGGGCGAAACCCAGATCAAGGTGCGTTGCAGGCGTGTGCTGACTTCTTCTTCGTAGAATTCGGCGACGCTGGTGAGCATGGCGGCGAGCGCGCCGGAAGCTTCGCCGACTTCGATCATTTCAAGAGCCAGATCCGGGACGAGGCGCGTTTCGGCGAGGCTCTCGTGGAGCGTTTTGCCCTCACGGACACGACCCGCGGCGCCTTGCACGGAGGTGGCGATGAGGCGGCTGCCGATGGCTTGCGCGGAAGTCTCCAGGCCGGCTACGAGCGGCGTGCCACCGGCCAGCAGAGTGGCAAGCGTGCGCACGAATTGCGCGATCTGCGATTTCAGCCAGATATCGCCGACGATGGGGATTTTCGGTTTTAGGCGATCGATGGCCAGGGCGCCCTGGTCGGAACGTGTCCAGATGAAGATTGAGGTTGCGAGGCCGCCTACGACGGCGACGACGACGAGAAAGTAATCGCGCAGCGGGACCGAGAGATCGAGCATGAACTGAGTGATGGCTGGGAGCTGGATGCCGAGGTCTTGATACAACTTCGAAAATTGCGGCATGGCGAATGTGACGAGGTAGGTCAAGATGACGATCACGGCTACGACCAGGATGGCGGGATAGATCAGCGCGGTGGTGAGCGCTTTCTTGAAGCCGGCGCTGACGCGGAGATAGGAAATGTACTGTTCGAGGACACCGGTGAGGTTGCCGCTGCGTTCACCAGCGGTGATCGCGGTGACGTACACCGGCGGGAAGGAACCTTGCGCCGCGAGTGCCTCCGAAAGCAGAGCGCCTTCGCGGACTCGCTGGCGGACGTCTTGCAAGACTGGCCTGAGGCGCGGAGCTGCTGCGCGTTCGGCCAACAGATCGAGAGCTTTGAGGATTGGCAGGCCGGCTTTTATGAGGGTGTTGAATTGTTGATTGAAGATGACGAAATCGTTGAGGACGATTTTTTTGGCGCGGTGCGTGCCGCTGAGTTGCGATAGAAAATCGAAATGCATGCGGACGGAAAAAACGTGGAAGCCTTGATCGGCAAGACGCTGGCGGGCTTCGCCCTCGGACTGGGCCGTCTCCAATTGCTGGAAGATCCGGCCGGAAGTATCTCCGACTTTACATACGTATTGGCCCACGTGGGTATAGACGGCCCGGAGGGTGGGACGTCTCTGGCAAAGTTTAGCATACCCGTCGCATGCGATATGGGAAGACGAAAAGAGGTGTTTAGAATTAATACTGTCGTAACAGAGTGAGGAAGCGAGGGATTTGTCGCGCTGCAATTCCGCGCGCGGCCGGTGGTACGCAGCCGAAGGATGAGGGTCTGACGACCGCCGCTACGAAGGCAACGTCAACTGCAAATGCAGATCCAGAGAGAAAGTCAACGACGCCCGCCTCAACAACAGGCGGCCGCTAGAAATTCAAAAGCCGCAGCGACGGCCTGCGAAATTTAATGGATCTGATTGGCGAGGGTGGATTCGTCGACTACGGTGACGCCGGGTGGCGGGGCGAAGTGAAATTTGGCTTCTACGATGGGGAGGTTTTCTTGCCAGTTGGCGAAGCGGAATTCGGTTTCGAGATTTCCTGGTTGGCGGATGATCAGGCGCACGAGGTGAGCTTCCGGATCGGATTCGAGCAGGACTTCGCGGATTTCTTGATCGGCGTCGGCGGCTTCGCGCTTGGGTATGCAGCGCAGAACATTGTTGTCCGCGTTGGTTGCGCGGTCTTCGGGATTTTCAGTTTTGGAGGGGTCCACGAATTCGATCGTGCGGCAGAGTTTTGCCAGATCGGACTTTCCTGTTAGCAGCGCGAGTGGAGTGCGCCAGTCCGAGCTTTCTTTCACTTTGGCACGGCTGACGGTGCGGTCGGCGGGCACATAGAACCAGACGTTCGCGCCATCCACGATGAAAAGCTTCTGCTCGGGCGATTCATATTCCCAGCGCATGCGTCCGGGCTGCGAAAAATAAACTGTGCCGGATTCGGCGGAGCCGGTGTCCGCGCTGCCGCTGTCACGGTAACGCTCATAGAATGCGGCTTTCAGAGTTTGCGCGTGGTGGTAGCGTGCCTCGATGGCGTGGAGCACGGCTTGGGCGCTCGGAGCGTGCGCTGCGAGAAGGAACAGGGCCGAGAGAATAAGGGCGAGCGGCTTCACGCATAAATTCTAGCAGAAGTGAAGTTGAGACACGCGGCCACGTTGGGTTGGCAGGGCCGGGATTTCTGAAAGCTCGAGCCAGGGCGGGCGCGCGGCGGCGCCGACGGACAAGAAGTCGGGAAGGAGGCTGCCCTCCTTCCCGGCAGAGCCAAAGCGAAGACTACTGCAGTGCCGTCAAAGCTTCGCACAGCACATCGGTTCCAGGATCCGCGCCGCCCGTTGGATCGAAGCGGACTACGCCTGATTCATCGGAGCAGAATGTGCGCTGACCAGTCGTGCCCACCGTGACCGGAACGGCCGCGGCTTCAAACGAGGTGTACGGGCTAGCTGCAGTTCCCGCACCGCCCGCACCAGTCGCCGACAACGTGTAACCGCTCTTGATCTTGGTGACGGTGATGATCGGGTCGAGAATGCAAGCCGTGGCTGCCGCTGCGGTGCAAGGAAGCGCACCACCAAGATTGGTGATGGCGGCCGCGAAGCCCTGTCCCCACGTCGAGGAGTAGGAAACTTCCGCGGTCACGATGGAGCGGATGGAACCGACAGCCGAAGCTTCATTGGCCGCGATACGGGCGCGAAGCAAGTTCGGAATTGCGATGGCCGCGATGATCAAAATAATCGCCACGACGATCAACAACTCGATGAGTGAAAAACCCTTTTGATTCTTCCTCATTGGATCTTTTCTCCTTCGGAATTTTGGGATGAGAGAGGGCCGGCGCGTATTCCCTACGGGGAGATGCCAAGAAGCAAAAGGCAAGAACCCTGCCACGCGGGCGGGTGCTGTGTACCGTTACGATACATTGTGCTATCGCCATAGCTTTCAGCAACCTACGCAGGTGCGGAGAAGGAAGCGGTAGCCGCGCGACGGCGGAGCAGCTCGAAACTTGACTTATTTTGACTTTATGGAGCGGCAGAAAGCGTCAGTTTGCCGCTTGGCGGCACGCGGGTAAGGGATGGAGCTCGGCGAAGGCTAGCCGAAAAGGCTCAGGGTCGAGAAACCGTGCGCCTGCGGGGAAAAACAATCTCGGGTTTGCGGGAGAAGGAAAGCGCGGGCAGTAGTTACTGCAGCGCGGGCAATGCTTCGCAGGCGGCCTGGGTAGCGGCGGTGGTGCCGGTCGGGTCGTAATGAATGGTCCCAGGCTCGTCGCTGCAGAAGCTGCGGATTCCGGTGAGATTCTCGGTGACCGGAGTCCCAGTGACGAGATAGGCATCGCTACCCGGCGCGCCGCAGCCAGCCGGAGGAGTGACCGGCGGTCCAACAGAGGTAAAGGCGAACGTAAATCCGCTTTTCATGTTGGGCGCGGTGGTGATGATTTCGTCGAGCAGAATCGCTTGATTGCAAGTCGCAGGGCCAGCTGGCGGCCCGCCCAGTGTGGCGAGGTTTGGGGGAAAGCCATTGCCATAGGTCGAACTATAGGTCATGGAGGCGGTGGTAATGGTGCGCACGGTGACGGCTGCGGCTGCTTCGTTGGCAGCGATGCGCGAATTCAGGAGGCTGGGAATGGCGATGGCTGCGATGATGAGAATGATCGCGACGACGACGAGCAGCTCGATCAGGGAGAAACCGCGCTGCGCGGCGGCCCGAACTTTCTTTGTCGGATTTGTATTCTCAGTGAACATGATCGCAACAATTTTCCTCTGGAAGCGAGCTATCCAGCGGGAAGAGCTGGACCGAGCAATTGTGTTTCCCGATTAAGAACCTGAGCCTTGCTTGCTGCGGAGCCGGTGACGCCTGACCCGTTGCAGCAACTGCGAATCTCTGTCTAACGCGACCGCTGATTAAAAAAACGGGAAGGAGGTTGCCCTCCTTCCCGGCAGAGCCAAAGCGAAGACTACTGCAGTGCCGTCAAAGCTTCGCACAGCACGTCAGTTCCAGGATCCGCGCCGCCCGTTGGATCGAAGCGGACTACGCCCGATTCATCGGAGCAGAACGTGCGCTGACCAGTCGTGCCCACCGTGACCGGAACGGCCGCGGCTTCAAACGAGGTGTACGGGCTAGCTGCAGTTCCCGCACCGCCCGCACCAGTCGCCGACAGTTTATAACCGCTCTTCAACTTGGTGACGGTGATGATCGGGTCGAGAATGCAAGCCGTGGCTGCCGCTGCGGTGCAAGGAAGCGCACCACCAAGATTGGTGATGGCGGCTGCGAAACCGACGCCCCACGTCGAGGAGTAGGAAACTTCCGCAGTCACGATGGAACGGATGGAACCCACAGCCGAAGCTTCATTGGCCGCGATACGGGCGCGAAGCAAGTTCGGAATTGCGATGGCCGCGATGATCAAAATAATCGCGACTACGATCAGCAACTCGATTAACGAGAAGCCCTTCTGATTCTTTTTCATTGTAGCTCCTGGGAGCCTTAGCTCCGGAATTTGTGTCATACACCCTGGCGGGGTACACCCAGCATAGTGCAAGCGGGGTGCCACGATGAGAGTAAGGGGTCACTTTCGCGGCACATCGCATTATAACCCTTAGATTCATCATGATACAAGGTACCCGAAATCACTGTTTCCCGCATCGACGGCGACCGGCCCGTGAAAAGCCCAGAAGCCGACGAATATTGTCAATGTAAACTGACTCAACCGGGCTACCACTCGTTAGCTTCAAATCCCATATTTCTTGGCGTAATGCCGAAACGAACGATACGACATCTTTAGCGTATCGGCCGCGCGCGTACGCACTCCGCCCGAACGCTCCATGGCGGCTAGTAAAAAGGAGCGTTCCAGTTTCTGAATGTAAACTTCCAGATCCAGGCCTTCGGCCGGCAGGATGGAACCGCCGCCACTTCCATTGCCGTTCCCGTTTGCAGCATGATTGGAGACGGCATCCTGGTAGTGGTCGCGGATGCGGACTGGCAAGGCTTCGGCGGAAATGCGCGGCGATGCTTCCAGGGCGACGGCACGCTCGATGGTGTTCTCCAGTTCACGGACGTTGCCGGGCCAGTCGTAAACTTCCAGGCGGCGCATGGCTTCCGGCTCGATGGCTTCGATCTTCTTGTTCATGGATTTGGAATAGCGATCCAGGAAGGAGCGCGCCAGTAGCGGGATGTCCTCGCGACGTTCGCGCAGGGCCGGGAGATGGATGGGAATCACGCTGAGGCGGTAGTAAAGATCCTCGCGGAAGCGGCCCTCGGCGATTTCCTTTGCGAAGTCTTTATTGGTGGCGGCGATGACGCGGACATCCACATCGCTTTCTTCCGTGCTGCCGAGCGGGCGGACTTTTCCCTCTTGCAGGACGCGGTAGAGCTTCACCTGCATGGTCAAACTCATGTTGCCGATCTCGTCCATGAAGAGCGTGCCACCATCGGCAGCTTGAAACAGGCCGCGGCGATTTTCATTTGCGCCGGTGAAGGAGCCGCGCAGATAGCCGAACAGTTCGGATTCGAGCAGTGTTTCAGGAAACGCGCCGCAGTTAATGGTGATGAAGGGCGCTTTGGAGCGCGCGCTATTTTCGTGGATGGCGCGGGCGACGAGTTCCTTCCCGGTGCCGCTTTCTCCAGTGATGAGCACGCGGCTGGATTGCGGAGCGATGGTTTCGATGAGGTCGAACAGATCGCGCATCTTGGGGCTGGCGCCGATGATGTGATCGAAGCCGGTGAAGCGGCGGAGCTGGCGGCGCAGCTCGCCGGCTTCCTTGCGCAAAGCCTGATTTTCCGCGATGCGCTTGACGGCGGGGCGAAGCTCGTCGAGCAGGCGATCACCCTTGACGACGTAGCGGTCGGCGCCAAAATTGACCGCATCAATCGCGGTGTCAACCGTGGGCACGCCGGTAATCAGGATGAAGATCGTGGACGGCGAAACTTCCTTTGAATACTGCAGAAGCTCGACGCCGTTCATATCCGGCATGCAGATATCGGAGATCACGATGTCGAAAACTTGCGCGGCGAGGCGGCGCTTGGCGGCTTGGCCATTGGAGACGACTTCGACTTTGTGGCCTTCCTTGCGGAAGCTGATTTCCAGCAATTCGGAGATGGAGGGTTCGTCGTCAACGACGAGCAGGTGGGCCATGGCGCGTTACCCCTTCCCTACTACGCGCAGGTGCTCGTCACGTTCGGGGACATCCTGCAATTTGGGCGCGGCGGCGCGGACGCGCACGGCGCGCGGTATTTCGACAACGAAATCCGCTCCAGCGCCTTTCTGGGCTTCGACGCGGATGCGTCCGCGATGCGCCTGCAAAATTTGATATACGACAGCCAAACCCAATCCGGTGCCTCCGGTAAATCCGGACTGAAACGGTTCGAAGATGCGGGTGGCCTGCGCGGGGTCCAGGCCGATGCCGGTGTCGCTAATCTGGATTTGCGCCCAGTTTTCGTCGGCGCTGATCGTGACGGTGAGGACGCCGCCCGCGGGCATGGCGCGCAGCGCGTTGTTGCAGAGATTCCAGAAAACTTGCTTGAGGGCATCGCGATCCGCGCGCGCGCGCAGGCTGCGGATTTTGAACTGGCGCACGATGCGCAGCTTGCCGACGGTGTTGCCGTCATGCTCGAGCAGCAGCAGGGTTTCTTCGATCAACGGAACGACATCAATATCAGCGAAGTGGTAGGTCTTCACGCGCGAATAATCGAGGAAGTCGGTGATGATCTGATTCAGGCGCTGGGATTCGCGGCTGACGATGTGGACGAGTTTCTTGTCGTCTTCATCGAGGGGCGCCAGGCGAGCGAGTTCTTTCAGCGCGCCGGTCATGGCCGTCAAAGGCTGGCGAATTTCGTGAGCGATGGCCGCGGAAAGGCGGCCGAGGGCGGCCATGCGTTCGGTGGTGACGACTTCCCTTTCCAAACGTTTCAGTTCGGTCAAATCCTGGAAGTTATAGACGAAGCCCATATTCTGGTTTTGCGCGGTGCGTAACGGCGAAATCGAAAGGCCGAGGAAGCGCGTGACGCCGTCGGCGGTCTTGTATTCGATTTCCTTGCGCGCGGCGAGGGGGTTGCCCTGCGCGTCGTGCTCGACGGGCCAGAAGCCGGGGATCATGTCGGATATTTTTTCCCCGCGGTGCAGGCCCAGCCCGGAACCGGTGATTTCGGCGCCAGCGCGATTCATCACCAGGATGCGACCTTCCATATCAGTCGTGAGCAGGCCGCCGCGCATGGATTCAATGATGTCCTGATTGAAGGTTTGGAGATCTTTCAGTTCCTCGCTCTTCGCTTCGAGCTCGACGCCCTTCTTGCGCAGGGTCTGAGCCAGCAGGCTGCCGAGGTAGGCGACGGCAAAAAACGCGAAGAAGTTGCTGGCAAGCCAGGAATCGAGCATGCGCAGCGTGGGCATGGAATTGGCGGTGCGCGGGAAAACACCGTAGGAGATGAGCTCCAGAGCTCCGCCCAAAAGGACGAACGCGAATCCGGCCACGATGAAAACACCGCGGCGGGAGAACAGGACGCTGGCCATCAGGATGGCGAGCAAGTAGAGCGAAACGAAGTAGCTATCCTGCATGCCCGTGGCGTAGACCACGCCAGTAACCAGCAGCAAATCGCAGGCAATTTGCAGGGGCGCGTGCCAGCGCGCGAGCGGGACCCAGCGGCGGAGGATGACGTAGAAAATGGCCAGGGTGTACCACAGCGCGATTAATTGCACGAAGGAACGAACCGGTACAGGCATGGGCGTGAGATGCCGCGCGGCGATGACGATAGCTACGAGGAAGGTGATGGCCAGGAAGCGGACCCGACCCAGCCACGATAACCAGTCACTCACATTGGGTGTGGACTTCATTTCAGATTTTTCACCGCGCTTCGAGCGCGAGCTGCGCTGTGTCCCCTAATTCGGCCGCGCTGCGGAAGCTGCCCAGCGCATCATTTGCAAGTACAGGTGCAAGTACCGGCAGGCGCCCCGCGAACGAGGCGCCTGGATCTGAATGCGGGCGAGCGCCGCACGGTTTCTAGTGACCTGCCAGTTTTCCGATCAACGAGAACAAAGGCAGGTACATGGAAATAACAATGCCGCCGACGACCACGCCCAGAACGACGATCATGATGGGCTCCATGGCGGTCAGCAGGTCTTTCACGGCCGCGTCCACTTCATCCTCGTAGAAGTCCGCGATTTTCTGAAGCATCGCGTCCATGGCTCCGGTTTGTTCGCCGACACCGATCATCTGGGTGACCATTCCGGGAAATACGCCGGTGTCCTTCAGAGGGTCGACCAGCGAGCGGCCGGCTTCGACGGCTTTGCGCGTCTGAGTGATGGCGCGCTCGACGACGGCGTTACCCGAGGTGCGCGCGGTGATGTCCAGACCTTCGAGAATGGGCACACCGCTGGAGATCAGGGTGCCAAGGGTTCTGGTAAAGCGCGCGACGGCGATCTTTCTCATCAGCGGACCGACCAGAGGAATCTTCAGAATCACGGTGTCAATCGCCATGCGGCCTTGCGGCGTGCCGTACCAGGATTTCAGGGCGAATACGGTACCGACGAAGAACGCGGCGATGATCAAACCGTAGATGCTGCCGACGAAATTGCTCAGCATGATCACGATGCGCGTGGGCAGCGGCAGGTCGACACCCAAGCCGTTGAAGAGTTGGGTGAAAATCGGAACGACCTTCCACAGCAGCAAAATGATGACGCCGCCGGCAATGCCCAAGACGGCGGCCGGGTAGATCATGGCGGATTGCACGGCGCGCTTGAGCTTGACGTTCTTTTCGATGTAGCTGGAGAGGCGCTGGAGAATCGTGTCCAGAATACCGCCCGTCTCGCCGGCTTCGACCATGTTGTAGTAGAGGGGGTCGAAGACCTTCTCGAACTGTTTCATGGAGGCGGACAGAGTGGCGCCGCCTTCGACCGAGCCGCGCACGCCATTGAGAATCTTCTGGAAGGTGATGTTCTCCTGCTGTCCAGCGAGAATCTCCAGGCACTGGACGAGGGGCAGTCCGGCGTCAATCATCACCGAGAACTGGCGCGTGAAGATGGCCAGCTCCTTGGAGTCCACCCCGCCGCCGAAGGACGGAATGTTGAATTCCTTGCCCTTCTCCGAGAGCTTGCTGACGTTGATCTGCTCCCGCGCCAGCGTGGCCTTCACCTCGGCCTTCGTGCCCGCGGTGCGCTCACCCTGGACGGTCGCGCCCGTTTTGTTTGTTCCGCGATATGTAAATACCGGCATAACTAGATACCTCCTCTCAAACTGTGTCTCTTACGAACTCGCTTACCGGCGGACAGGAACCTTGCCACCACCCTGCTGCGGCGAGGTCACCCCACGGTTAATCAAGTCCTGCAATTCATCTGGATTCGAAGAGCGAGCGAGCCCCACTTCCAGAGTGATTTGCTTCTGGAAATAGGCATTCGCCAGGCTCTGGTTGAAGGTCTGCATGCCGGACGCCCCGGTGCCCGTTTGCATGGCTGAATAGATCTGGTGAATTTTGTCTTCACGGATCAGGTTGCGAATGGCGGCGGTGGGAATCAGGATTTCCATCACCATGGCGCGGCCGCGGCCGTCCACTTTCGGGAGCAGGGATTGGCAAAGAATTCCTTCGAGCACCATGGAGAGCTGGGCGCGCACTTGGGGCTGCTGGTGCGCGGGGAAAACGTCCACGATACGATTGATGGTGGAAACGGCCGAATTGGTGTGCAAGGTGGCAAACGTCAAGTGGCCGGTTTCGGCGATGCGCAGAGCGGATTCGATGGTCTCCAGGTCGCGCATTTCGCCGATGAGCACGACGTCTGGATCTTCGCGCAGCGCGGCGCGCAAGGAGTTCGAGAACGAGTGGGTATCGGAGTGAACTTCGCGCTGGTTCACCAGGCACTTCTTGTGGTTGTGCAGGAATTCGATGGGGTCTTCGATGGTGATCATGTGCTCTTCATGCTCGTTGTTGATTTTGTCGAGCATGGCGGCGAGCGTGGTGGACTTGCCGGAACCCGTGGGGCCGGTAACGAGAACCAAGCCGCGAGGCTTATCGCAGAGGCCGCGAACCACGTTGGGAAGCCCCAGCGCGTCGAAGGTCTTGATTTCCCATGGAATGGTACGGAAAACAGCGGCCACGGCGCCGCGCTGATGGAAGATGTTGCCGCGGAAACGCGCCAGGCTTTTCAAGCCGAAGGAAAAGTCGAGCTCGAGGTTCTCCTCCAGGCGGTGTTTCTGCACGTCCGTCAGCACGCTGTAGGCGAGGGCCTTGGTGTCCGCCGCGGTAAGCGGAGGCATATCCAGCGGACGCAGCTTGCCGTGCACGCGAATGCGCGGCGCGCTGTTGGTCGAGAGGTGCAAGTCGCTGCCGGACATTTCGATCATCTTCTTCAAGAGTTCGCTTAATGTAATGCCTGCCATATTTCCTCCGCTTAGAGAACTGTCTCGCGCACGACTTCTTCGAGAGTGGTTTGGCCGAGCGCGCATTTGATGAGGCCGCTGCGGCGCAACGTGATCATTCCCGTTTCCAAGGCCTTCTTCTTAATTTCGAGGGCAGATGCGCCGACCAGGATGAGCTCGCGCAAGTCGTCGTTAATTTCCATGACTTCGTAGAGACCGACACGGCCTTTGTAGCCCGTGTTGTTGCAGGTACCGCAACCGCGGCCATGCTGGATGACTGTCTTGTCCGCTTCTTCCTTGGTGTATCCGGCGTCAATCAGCGCCTGCGGCAGAATCTGCAGGGGTTCCTTGCAACCGACGCAGATGCGGCGCACGAGGCGTTGCGCGCAGATCAGGTTTACCGAGGTGGCTACCAGGAACGGCTCAATGCCCATATTCATCAATCGGCTGATGGTGGAAGGCGCATCATTGGTGTGTAGCGTAGAAAGCACCAAGTGGCCCGTGAGGGCAGCTTTTACGGCGATTTCGGCGGTTTCGAAGTCGCGGATTTCGCCCACAAGGATGATGTTGGGGTCCTGCCGCAAGAAGGCGCGCAGAGCGGAGGCGAAGTTCAGGCCGATTTGCTCCTTCATCTGGACCTGGTTGATCCCCGGGAGCTGAAATTCGACCGGGTCTTCGGCGGTCATAATGTTGGTTTCCGAAGTGTTCAGGCGCGCGACAGAGGAGTACAGCGTGTTGGTCTTTCCGGAACCAGTCGGACCCGTGACCAACACCATGCCGTAGGGCTTCAGAATTTGGCGCTCGAACTTGGTCAAGGATTCCTGCTCGAAACCGAGCTTGGTCATGTCCAAGCGGAGGTTTTCCTTGTCCAGCAAGCGCATTACGATTTTTTCGCCGAACAGAGTGGGAACGGTCGAGACGCGGAAGTCGAGCTCTTTTTTCTTTCCGTCCTTCAGGTACTTGATCATGATGCGGCCGTCTTGCGGCAGCCGCTTTTCGCTGATGTCCAGCTTGGCCATGATCTTTACGCGGCTGGTGATGGCGTCTTTCAATTTCATGGGCGGCGCCATTACGTTTTGCAGAATGCCGTCCACACGGAAACGCACGCGGTATTCTTTTTCGTACGGCTCGACGTGAATGTCGCTGGCGCCGCGCTTGACGGCGTCGGTGAGAATCAGGTTGACCAGCTTGATGATGGGGGCTTCCTCGGCAGCTTTCTCGAGGGTGGCGAGGTCCATCTCGGCTTCTTCGGCGGAAAGTTCGAGAGAGGCTTCGTCGCCGGCGAGGTCCTTCATTACCTTGTCGAGTTGTTCGACGCTCTCGACATCGCCGTAGAATTTGTGGATGGCTTCGCTGATCGCGGTTTCGGAAGCGACGACAGGCTCGACGTTGAAGCCGGTCATGAACTTGATATCGTCCATCGCGAAGACGTTGGTCGGATCGGTCATCGCTATGGTGAGAGTGGAGCCGACGCGCGAGAGCGGGACGATCTGGTAGCGGATCGCGGTCTCCTGCGGCACGAGCTTGATGACCGCCGGATCTACTTCGTAGAATTTGAGATTGATAGAAGGCACGCCGTATTGACGCGAGAGGACGGCGGTAATGTCGTCATCACTGACCAGACCGAGCTTAACTAAGCAGGTGCCGAGGCGGCCGCCAGTCTTTTTCTGGTGGTCGAGCGCCTGCCGAAGCTGATCCGCAGTGATCAGACTGTCTTTGACAAGTATTTCGCCGAGTCGAGAAGACATGAGTGTCCGAGAGTGGTACTAGAACCCACCCGATTAGCCAGCGTAGCATGGGCAACTGCCGAAAATAGTCACCGGGTGCGACGCTCGTGGTGAATCAGCTAACAGCCGATACGCCGCGGCGAAACCTGTACCAAAGGACAGGCGAATTTTTGCTCCTGTACGTAGTGACAGGTGTATTAATGTGAATGAGTTAGCGGCGATGAGCGGGCGCGCGAGGTGGCGGCTGGACGCGAAATATTTTGCAGAAATTTGCTGCCGCGATTCGCCGCAATTTCTGGCGGAAATTTTGCGAGGTTGGGGCGCGAAAAAATCTTGCGCGCGGAGCTTGAGGGTCTAGCGCGGGGCGTCCGGAGTCTGTTACGATAGTGCGACTCGATGGGCGGTTAGCTCAGCGGTTAGAGCATCCCGCTTACACCGGGAAGGTCCGCGGTTCAAATCCGTGACCGCCCACCATCGGGCTGTTTTCGCGGGTCGTTTAGGCGGACCGCTTCGGCGCTTCGTTTTAGGGTTACACGCTACACGCGGGGGACGTAGTTCAGTTGGTTAGAACGCTGCCCTGTCACGGCAGAGGTCGCGGGTTCGAGTCCCGTCGTCCCCGCCATTCTTCACTGAAGGAGTTATCGGACGTGGCACCGAAAACTCCAACCCACAACTGATCCCACAACTTTTAGTTGACCGTGGTGCTCATTCCCACTGCGTGCAGGAATTCGCGCGGCCCGTGTTTCATCGCTGTCTTCCTGCGTGTACAGGTCGAGCTGCTGCATCCTGTCGCCGACGCCGTGATTGATGTACTTTGCTTCGATGATGGCTATCGGAATGTTGGGCTAGTAATACAGGATGTAATCGGCGCGCTTGGCTTCGCCAAGGGTAACGAGCTTTCCGCGGAGGATGATGCGCCCCTTGGTGAAGGCAACCTCATCGCGGAACTGCATCATCCCGTCCCGGCCCGCGCGTTTTACGGCGGGGCCTATGAACTTGGAGCAGATATCGCGATCGCTGAAGTCTTTTTTGTTCATAAGATTCGTTGCGGTCGCATCTTAACGAGTCCTTGGACGCACTGATGGCTCAGTGCCAGGAATTGAAGCGTCAACTGAACATTTATGCATAGGCTGTTGAACTTCGCTGCTTCATTAAATCAGGCGCTGCGAGAGGAATGAACTCCCGTGACGTTATGCTCTTGAATTGCTGGCAGAATCTCTGGCTTGCTGGAAGCCCTGCGGCTCACTTGACATCGGACGCTTTGAGCTTCCGTCTTGCGCCGTGACGAATCGTGAGCATCCAGACCGTCTGCCGACGCCCATCAACTTCGTATATTATGCGATAAACGTGCGGCTTCTTGCGGTAGAGCAGGTGCCGCAACTCCCGTCTCAGCTTTCGCGCTTCCGGAGCTGCAGGGCAGCGGTTAGGGTAATTCGCAAGCGCGTACATCTCCTTCTCTAAGCCGTTGTACCATCGCGAGGCCGCGTGGGATTCGGAAGCGTGCTCTTCCACATAAAGGGCTTCGAGATCGCGGGCCGCCCGCTCGGCAAACTCAATTTGATATTTCATATTTGCGACGGATGTCGTCAAATACCTATTTGGCGGGTCGGGTGCGGCCGTGGGCCACGTCGTCGAGCGCCTGGCGGATTCCCTCTTCCGATTCCGCACGCGCGGCGATGTCGAGCAGGCGCTGGTAGGCTTCGGCGTCCTGCACGATGGCCGCGGCCTTTCCTTTGACGGTGAGCACCACGGGACGCTTGCTCTTCTTCAGCTGCTTCATGAAGTCGCCGGAACGACGGCGAAAAGTCGTAAGCGACTGAATGTCCTTGGTGATGTCCAGCATAGTTTTGGCCCTTTTAAAGCACCTTTTTAAGTGCTGTCAGAATACACCACCTCTGTAAAGCGGAAAAGCTCTCATGCGAGAGGTCGCTCAGTGGGTATCGGAAAGATCACGGCTTCGAGTCGCTTCCGTCGGGATCGTTGGCCGCGAACAGTCTATGCCTTCGCTCGGCAGCCGGACGTGTCATCTGAAGATAACGAGCCGGTAATATTCCACCAATGACAAAATGTAGGAATAGGTCTAGCCCGTCGCCGGCTGGATAACGCAGCAACCTGGGGCAAGTGTTGCGTGGCATCTGGGCAGTGCGTTTTTTGATTTTGAAGTCCAGCCGCTCTGGTTCGCGGGCGTCCTGGAGTCAGCGCTGATTCGACACTGCAACCGGTTTCCGGGAGTCGAGCCCGCATGCGAGATCTGTCGAGAGGTTACGTTCAGAAACGCGCTTAGAACCAGAGTGCTCGACCACGGAGCTGGCTTGCATGCTTAGTTTAAGAACCGTTCGGGGCCCGTTGCAGGCCGCCGAAGAAGAGTCGATTCTCGCAGACTATAACCGGCTAACCGGTGCTCGAATTCCGCTCGGCGATTTCCGGCACTGGGTCCGTGACAGCCCGGAAGGTCCCGCGTGGCACGCCATCCTGCAGACGGACGAAGCAAGAATCGTCGGCCACTTTTCCCTTATTCCTTTGCGAGCCCAGCACGCGGGAAACAAGCTGATCGCCGCGAAGACGGAATATTTTTTCGTACACGAGGATTTTCGACGCGAGAAGGTGAGGGGATTTGAGAACTCGATTCTGCCGTGCGCGATTTTGGTGCTGTCTCAGCTTTACCAAGACTGCCGCGCAAGCGGATGGGGGCCATTCCTGGCTGCAGTTAACGACCAGATAGAGCCATTTCATAGGGCGGTCGGTTGCCGGCCGGTTGTATTCAAACTTTCGGAATGCCTTCTGATTCTGAGACCGTGGAAGGCGGCGCGGCGAACCCCGAATCTTACGAAGAAACAAAGAATGGCGATGCTGTTTGTTGGCATTGGCCAGCGATTACTGCGGTCCATTGCGGGTAATTTAGCGTCGCGGTCGCGCGGCGTCGGATTCACTACCGTCGCTTCCGTCTGCGTGCACCGGAAGAAGGATCAGATTGCCTTCTTTGAGGACAGAGCGTCGTTGATCTGGCGGTACCCAAGCGAGGACTATGTTACGGTCGCCAGCGCAAGCGATCCGCATCAATTCGTGATCGCAAAGCATGGATCGGACGAAAGGTTTCTTCGCGTGTGTCAATGGGAACTTGCGGGCAGCAAGGACCCGGAGGCCTTTTTGCTCGCCCTGATCGATCAGGCGAGACAGGAGAAGGCGTTGGGAGTCCGATGGTCGCTTTACCGGGATCAGCAGCAACCAGTGTTGTTGGGCGCGCTGCGTAAATTAGGTTTTTTGCGTATGCAAAGAGACCGCAGCCTCTTGTTTTACACTCGCGACAAAATATTTTTGCAGCCGGAAACGTGGTGCCTGACGGATTCTTTTTTTGCCTTCGATCTTTAGAAGTGCACTTTGGCTCTGACGGCGCTCGTGACCGAGGAAATCGTCGCAACGTGGGGTCGAACCGATTGTTGTTATTCGATTCGCGGAGGGTCAAGACTTGTTTCGAACAAAGGACGCGCGGAATGGATAGCGTAAACGTACGCCTAGCAAAGTGCTTTCGAGCGGTTCTGCCGGAATATTCCGGGGATATCGAACAAGTACGCCCTGCCGATAGCGGGGAGTGGGACTCGTTGGCGGCGGTGAGCCTGCTGCTGGCAATACGGGAAGAATTCGACATTCACATTCCACCGCAGGATCTGGACCGTCTTGTTTCGTTCAAGAGCGCGGAGCAATACATTAGTCAACGGGTGAGTAACGGTGGTGGTAAAGCGGACACCTAACGCAGGTGCGGTGAATGAACCGCGAGTTCGCTGACGTTTCCGCTTAGCAGCACACGCCAAGGCCAAAACCGACACAGCTCCGTCACTCGCCTCACAAAATCCATCCTCATCGCCACATCGAATCCCGGTATGATTTACCGGTCTCAAATTCCGTGCCCGAAACCGCGCCCAACATCGACCCTGTTCCCTCTTTGCGCCCGCTCTCAGGCATGTTCGCGATTGCCAGCATCTTCGCCATCCTCGGTGGCTTTCTGGACGCCTATGCCTATCTGGCGCGCGGCCATGTCTTCGCCAACGCGCAAACCGGCAACGTCGTGCTGTTCGGGGTCCGCGCGGCCGCGGGCAATTGGACCTCGGCGTGGCAGACTCTCCCGCCCATCTTGGCATACATGTGCGGCGTGGCTGTCGCGCGTCTCCTGAGGGTCCGCCCTCAAAAGCACACCTTCCGCGCGACTCTGATCTGTCAGGCTCTGGAACTGCTGGTTCTGCTGGTGCTTCTCTTCTTCGGCAGATTCGTGCCGGATTTCTGCGCCGTGCCCCTGATCGCATTTTCTGCAGCCCTGCAGAACACTAGCTTTTCTAGCATCGGTCCGTGGCAGTTCAACAGCGCCATGACCACCAGCAACCTCCGCAACGCCGTATCCGGTTGGGTGCAACTCTCCCAGGGAGAAACAGATCCCAAACTCCGGGGAGAAGCCATTGTGGGCTCGGTGATTTTGCTGTGTTTCGTTGCCGGCGCGCTACTGGGCGGTGTCTGCACGCTCCGCTTGGCGGCCTGCCCACTGCTTCCCGCTGTCGTGTTGGCGGCTGCGGGCACGCTGCTGACCATTCGGCAGCGCGAGCGGAGGCTCAGCTAAGACGAGACGACGCGTCTGCCGCCTGCTGACGGTCAGTCGCACCGAATCTTAGGACGATTGCCGAGTGCCCCACAGGCGTCTGTACCCGCAGCGTTGCCTTTGCTGCGATAATTGACCATTTCTTTGGTGCCAGACAAACGCAGCGCCGGTGTCGCACGTATCTGGCGGTGAAACGAAACTCGACTAGATCGCGGCTTGCCGAGTACTGCGCGACTCCAACGGCAGCGCGTTGGGCGCGCGGAGGATGCGAATGTCGCGCATGGATGGTTGGCCGAACATGCGACCGCATTCGCGATTGAATTGGGTGGGCGCTTTCGTAGCCCACTTCGAACGCGGCGCCGGCAGCGTCGAGGCCACCCACGAGCATGCGTTCGCGCGCGGCCTGCAGCCGAATCTGCTTTTGATGTTGCAGCGGGCTCATGGCGGCGAGCGCGCGGAAATGGTGGTGCAGCCTGGAGACTCCCATGCCCGCGATTTTCGCTAGCTCTTCGACGCGCAGGGGTTTCGCGTAGTTCGCCTCGACCCACGTGATTGCTTTCGCCGTGCGGTGGCTTTGATCTCCCAGCGCGGCAATCGCACGAAGGCGTGCGCCCTCCGGTGCGCGCGGGATTCGGTAGATTATTTCGCGTTGGATCAGGCCGCTCAGAAACGGAATGTCTTGCGGCGCGTCGAGCAAGTCGATGAGCCGGCAGCAGCCATCGTCGACAGCGCGACTTCGAAAATCACGGTGCAGGGCGAGCGGTATCCGGAGAAACTGCAGCGAATGACGAGCCTGTGATTGAGTGACGCTTCTCGAAAGGCGAGGTAGAGGTTACGAATTGACGATCGAGGATTCAGTAATGTTCATTCGCCATTCACTGAGGCATCGCCCTGAAGGAAGCGTAACCCCGTCCTTGATTACTCACCCGGGTTCGTTCCCAAGCTCGACTTCGGCCGGCGATTTGCGGAGTTTTGAGATATTCAAGACCGAGAGCAGGAGAAAGATTATCACCAGCGATACCTCGAGGCCGGACACACGATCTCCGTGCTCGCGGGACAAAATGATCCCGCGCCGATCGCCCGAAATGATGCTGATCTCCAAGGGGTGAGAAGTCCAGACCTCATAGATCACATCCACCGTTTGGGTAGTGTCGACGGATCGCGCGAGATCTCTCACCGTGTCGAGTCGAACAATCGGGCCAGAACTTGGCTGCACGCGGAAGTAGCTGGTATCGGCTCGCCCGCGGCTTGTGTATGACTCGATTACCGCGCCGGAAACCTCTGCTCGCGGGGAGCACAGCCTAGACAGGATGTCAAAACCCGCGCCAAGGAAAACTGCGCTGCAGACAACGACGATTCGAATAATCCTTTTCCTCTGATCGGAAGCTTCGGAGCGATATTTCAGCCATGCGAACGACGACAACAGAAAGATTACCAGGATGATTTCAATGAAAGTGCCGACGTCCCAGGACACGAATACCTCCACGACGGTACTAAGACAGTATTGACTTCGGAGGTCTGGCCAGACTCAAAGACTTACCTGACACACGCCTGGTGGTAAACCAGACTGCGTTGAAGAGCGCTCATCCGGTCTAGACTCGCTCTGCTATATTAGCGGCGTCGCTAGCCATTCATCGCAGGAGCTTCGATGGCACTTCAAACACAGCAGACGCGCGCGGTGCAGGCGGCGCTGGCCGAGATTCGCGATTCGTTGCTGGAAACCTACGCGTGCAACGACGCGATGAACCAGGTGATTTTCGCGGAACTGGACCCTCGCGGGTGGCGCGCCGAGCCGCCGGGCAAAAAAGGCAGCGGCCGCACGATCGCGGCCATCTTCGCGCATCTGCACAACGTTCGGCTTTCCTGGCTGAAGAATTCCGCGCCGCATTTGAAATGTCCGGCGCCGCTCGATCCCGACCGCTGCACCATGAAGCAGGCGGTTGCGGCGCACAGGAAAAGCGGCGCGCAGTGCCTGCGCATGTTGAGGGATGCTTTGTCGGCGTCACCGAATCGCCGCGTGACGAAATTCGCGCGCGGCAGTTGGGCGCAGACCTGGCCGGCTGGTGGCACGATGTTTGCTTACATGTTCTCGCACGAGGCGCACCATCGCGGACAGATTCTGATGCTGGCGCACCAGATGGGCTACCGCATCCTCGACACGACTCCCGGAGTGTGGCACTGGGAGAAACTCTGGAAGCAAGCCGGGCTTAGCAAGCGTCCGCGCTGAGCGGACGGGTTCGCTGTTGAAAATTTGTAGCAGCGGCCCCTTCGGCGAGTTGTACATTCTTTACGTGACCGCTCATCAATGGGCAATGCCGATTTCGTAATTCAGCGCGGAGATTGCGGCTTCGTAGTCGTATTTGGCGCTGGCTTGCGTGATTTCGGCTTGGGTCATATTCAGCTGGGCCTGACTCAGCTCGATGATGGAACTGAGGCCGAGTTTGTAGCGCTGCTGCGCGAGATCGAGCGCCTGGGTGGCTTGACTCAGGAGTTGATCGGTGACGGAAAGACGCTGGAATCCCGCGTTGGCGTCGAGCCAGGCTTTGCGAACGTCGCGGACCACGCCGTTCTGCACATCGCGGAGATACTGTTGCTGGGCCTGAGCCTCGGCGTTTGCTTCGGCGCGCAACGCGCCGAATTGATGCCCGTTGAATAGCGGAATATTTACGTTAAAGCCCGCCGCTGCATAACGGGCGCCCAGCGGTTCTTCGTGAACGGGGGTCAGGCCCGCGGCGCCTACCGCAGAGATTGTCGGAAACCACAAATCGCGTTCAGCGGTTGCGTAGCTTTGCGCGGAGCGGACGTCCAGGCGCCGGCTGATCAGCTCGGGCCGGTTTTGCAACGCTTGCGCAATTAGATCGGAAATATTTGGTGAAGGAGCAGGCGGCGTCGCGTCTTCTGCGAGCGTGAAGGTTCTGCCTTCCTCGTAACCCAACGCCGTGGAAAGATCCGCGTAGGACGCTTGCACGCCGTTCTGCGCCTGAATGAGCAGGAGTTGGGCCTGCGCCAAATCCACATTGGCAAAGCTTACGTCCAGACCTGATTTCAGCTTATTTTTTTCGAGCTCTGTGATTTGATCAGAGACGAGCTGGCGATTTTTTACGGTTTCCTCGGCGACTTTCAGCACGGCTTGCGCGCGCAACACACCGTAATAGGCGCGGTCAACGTTGAGCAAGACGTCCGCACGCGAAGTGGTGATATTTTCCTGTTGTGCTTGGGCGTGCAGGCTGGCGCTTTTCACCAGTTCGTGTGTGCGGCCGAAGTCGGTGACGAGTTGGCCGACGGTGACGCCATTCGCGTAGCGGTCGTAGATGATCGGATTATTCAGAGCGCCGGCGGCGATGCGGCTGTCGTGTTCCGCTTCCGCGCCGGTAAGACTGCCGAAGGCTTGCGGGTAGTATGCAGAGCGCGCTTGGGTCACTTGGGCTTTCGCGGCCGCGGCCAGGTAACCTGCCGCTTGAATCTGGGGATGATTGTCGATGGCGATTTTCTCGGCATCTGCCAGCGACAACGTCTGAGGATTTTGCGCGGCGCATGGAATCGCGAGCAGCGCGAAGACGAAACAGGATCCGAGCAATTGAAAATGACGCGGGGACATTAATGCGCCTCCTCTGGCGAGACTTCTAAACTCGGCTCCGGACGCCGTTGATAAATCAGAAGGTATGCTGCTGGGACGACGAAGATGGTGAGAATGATGGATGAAATCAGTCCTCCGATGATGACGCGTGCCAGTGGCGCGTAGGCTTCGCTGCCGGTTTCCAGTTTGAAAGCCATGGGAAGTAGGCCGACGACGGTCGCAAGCGAGGTCATCAAGATGGGGCGCAGCCGGATGCGGCAGGATTGCGCCACGGCTTCGACTAACGTGCGGCCCTGGCTGCGCAACACGTTCGCGAAATCCACGATGAGGATGCTGTTGGAGACGACCATGCCCTGCAGCATGACGATGCCCATGAGCGATTGAATGTTCAAAGTCGTTCCGGTGAAAGCGAGGATGAAGATCACGCCGACGAGGCCCGTGGGAACAGCGAGCACGATGAGGAACGGATCGGTGAACGAAGCGAATTGCGCAACCAGAATCAGGTAGACCAGTAGAATTGCCAATAAGAGCCCGAGCGCGAAACTGCGGAACGAGGATTGCATGGTCACCACCAAGCCGCGGACATCGATGCGCGTGTTCGGCGGAATTTGGGTCTGGGCAATGATCTTGGAAATTGCCTTGGCGGGATCGCCGATATCTTCGCCAGTGGGCGCTACGTAGATGTCAAAGGTGCGCTGCAATTGATAGTGGTCCACTTCGGTGGGAGTTTGAATCTGGGTGACGTCGGCGACCTGGCTAAGGAAGGTCGGCATTTTCAGATTGGGAGCGTGTAGGGGCATCGCCTTCAAGTCCTCGATGGACTTCACCTGATTTTCCGGATACTGCACGCTGACGAAATAATTGTTGCCGGTCTTGGGATCCACCCAATAGCTGGGCGCGATCATGACGTCGGAGGTTAGCGAGGTAATCACATTGTCCACGATTTCCTGGGGGCTGAGGCCGAGCTGGCTGGCGCGTTCGCGATTGACGGTGAGTTTCAACGCTGGATAGTCCATATCTTGTGGAATGTAGACGTCCGACACGCCGGGCACTTTCTGAATTTCGCGCGCCAGATTGTGGGCGATCGCGTCGCTGGTTGTCAGATCCATTCCGCTCACTTGGACGTCAATCGGCGCGGGCAAGCCTTGGTTCAGAACGGCGTCCACCAGGCCTCCGGATTGAAAGTAGGTGCGCAACTGCGGCAGCTGTTTGCCCAGCTGCTCGCGCACCCGTTGCATGTAAACAAAACTACTGACGCTGTGATCTTCGGTGAGGCCCACATTCACGGTGGCCGTGTGCATTCCGGAATTAGGTGTGAATAGAGCAGAGAGGTCGGGAAAAACGCCGATGTTGGAAACGATGGTGGTAAGGTCCGAGGGTTTGACGGTCTTGCGGATGATCTCTTCGACCTGTTTGATGTAGTCGTTGGTGACTTCGATGCGCGTGCCGGTGGGCGCTTTGATGTTGATGACGAATTGACCGGCATCGCTGCGCGGAAAGAAGGCAACCCCGATTAAGGGCGTGAGCGCAAAGCAGAGGACAAAGAAAATCACGAAGGCCCACACAACTTGGCGAGGGCGATCGAGCGCTTTGCGCACCCAGCGCTCATAAATACTCAGCATGCGCTCGAAGTGGCCATTAAATCTCTCGTGGAACCGAATACTCCACGATTTACGCGCAAGCGGCGATTCTTCCCAGGAGGTGTGGACAACCTTCAGAAAATAGGCGCAGAAGAGAGGCACGACGGTTACGGCATCGAAATAGGAAGCAAATAATGCGATGACCACTGCGAGAGCGAGCGCTGAGAACAGATATTTGCTTACGCCGAACAGGAACGTGACGGGAAAGAACACCACTACCGCTACCAGCATGATGGCCAGCACCGGCAAGGCGACTTCGTTCGCGCCATTGATCGCCGCTGTCTTGGGATCTTCCCCCTGTTCGAGATGACGGTAAATGTTTTCCAGAACCACGACGGAATCGTCAATCAATCGCGAGAAAGCCAAGGCGAGGCCGCTGAGGACCATGCTGTTGATGGTCTTGTCGGCCGTATGCAGAACGAAAAAAGTGATCATCACCGAAAGAGGAATGGAGAGAAAGACAGCGGCCGTGGCGCGGAAGCTGCCCAGGAAAATCCAGATCATAATGGCGGTAAGAAACACACCGATTCCGCCTTCACGCAGCACAGTTCCGATGGCGCCCTTTACAAAAACAGATTGGTCGAAAACCACGTGGGTCTTCAGCTGCGCGGGAATATCGCGCAAGGTGGTGATGGCTTTGCGGATCCCGTTCACCACCGCGATGGTGTTGGTATCGCCGCCCTGCTTGAGAATCGGCACGTACACGGATTTCTGTCCGTTCACGCGCACGATGTTGTACTGCAAAAACGAGCTATCCACGGCTTTTCCGACATCCGAGACGAACACGGATTTCTGGCCTTCGGTTTTCAGGGGGATACCGTTGATGGCGTCTGCGTTCGCGACTTGCGCGTTGGTGTAGATGTTGTAGTCCATCGGGCCGATGCGCACGTCGCCAGCGGGGAGAATCAGGTTGGACTCGTCAATCGCGCGCACCACGTCCATCGGGCTCAGTTCGTGCGCCTGCAATTTCAGCGGATCCACATCCACCATAATTTGGCGGTAACGGCCTCCGTAGGGCGGCGGGACCGTCGCTCCCGGAACGCCGGCAATCTGATTGCGTATGCTGAACTGCAAGTAATCGTGAAGCTGCGTTTCGCTCAGGCCCTGCCCTTCTACGGTCAACAAACACACGGGAAGGCTGGAGGCGTCCACTTTCATCACCACGGGTGGCAGCGTACCCTGCGGCAGGCGCCGCAAATCCGCCATGGCCAGGTTGGAAATTTGGGTAACGTCCGCATTGGCATCGGAGCCGGGCTGGAAATAAATTTTGATCAAGCTCACGCCGGCCATGGAACGGGACTCCATGTGATCGATCCCGCTGCCGAGAGTGAAAAATCGCTCGAAGGTATCGGTGATGTCGGCCTCGATCTGCTCGGGCGGCATGCCGTTATAAAACGTAGCTACCAACACCACGGGAATATTGATGGGAGGGAACATGTCCACGGGCATTTGCACCAACGCCGTAAGACCGAGAACGCAGACGAGAAGACAGAGGACGATGATGAAATAAGGATGTCGAATGGAAAATGTGGGCATTTAGACTCTTACTCCATTCCTGGAACAGCAACGGTCCGAGGAGAGACGAGCTCGCCCGCCTTGAACTGATTCTGTTCCCCAAAGATGACGGTGTCGTTTTCATTCAATCCGGATAATATTTCCGCTGCCGTCGCGGTCTCGATGCCCAGCTTCACCTCGCGCTGCTCCACGCGATTCGAAGGGTTCACCAGAAGCACCGTGCCGGAACCACTGCCTGTGGATTCCACTGCCTGCACCGGAACACTCAGAACGTTGGAAGCGGAGCGCAGCGGAATTTTTACGGAGGCATACATCCCGGGGACGAGCAGATATTTTGCATTGGGGACTTGGACTTCGGTGTGCATGGTGCGGGTTTGCGTTTCGATTTGATCGGAAAAGCGCACGATTTGTCCGGCAAATGAATCCTTCGCTCCAGAGACCTCGATATTCACGTTGTCTCCTACGTGAATATCGGGGACAGCTCTTTCCGGCACCGGAATTACGAGGCGCAAAACATTGTTCTGCGAAAGCTGGCACAGCGCCAGGTCACCCTTGTTCGAAGAAGTTCCCGCCGGAAGCAAAGCGCCGGTGTAGGCATAGATTTGCGTAACGACGCCGTCGAAGGGCGCGGTGATGCGCGAATATCCGAACAGAGCCTGATCTTTGCCGAGTGCGGCTTTCGTGGCGAGCACTTCCTGCTCGGCGGCCGACACTGCGTCGCGCGCGGAGGACACGCCCGCGTTGGCTTCGAGATCCTTGCCTTGTGCGGCGTCAACTTCCTCCTGTGCCACCAGCTCGGGCCGAGCTTTTTGCACGCCTACCAGACGTGTGTAGGTGAGGTGCGCGACGTTGTAAGAGGATTCCGCGCGATTGAGTTCCTCGCGGGCGCGCGCCAGGTCTTGATCGCTGCGCCGAGCGCCTGCTTCGTCTTGTTGCAATTGCTGCTGCAGTTCGGGAATTTCCAGCTCGGCGAGGAGCTGGCCCTGCTTTACGTGCGTTCCCCAATCTATAGAGAGCTTTTTGATATAGCCGGAGACCTTCGCGTACACTTCGATTTCCTGCAGTGGTTGGAATTCCGAAGCGATTTCGAGGGTATTCGAGAGATCGCGCCGGGCTACCTTGACCACGGGAGCAGTCGGCGCATGCGCCGCGTCTTCGGCTTCGGTCTTGTGGGCGCTTCCGCAGCCCGGGAGCATGGCAACCAGCAGGCCGCTTGATATGAGCAATGCGAGGTACACGCTTCTGGTTTTCTTATGCATCCCTTCACCTCATCATCCGTATAAACCATTCCACCGGAAATTGCAGCCGACACTTATCGCAAAGGCCGCCCGGCGCGGGCGGCGAAAGCTTCGAATTCATTGCAGCCCTGTTGCGGCGAGGACCGCATTAAATTCCATGCCGGCAAGGGCCCGTTGAACGCAAATGGTCAAGGCAACGATTATTTGGAAACCAATTCGTGTTAGGACCGCGAGGGGGGAGAGCGATACTGAACAGAAACCACGACTCCGATGGACGGCGAGGGCAGGGACATCTCCTCGACGTCCCGATGCGACGAAGTGCATGGCTGTCGCGGAACAACCTTCGCGATCGGATACAGTGGCGCGTGCTCCAGCAGAACCGGCGCCGGAGCGCTTCTCATCTTGTTTGAGATATTCAGGTAATGTGCCGGATTGGAACTGGGAAAGTACTGGCTATTTTTCGCGAGCGTGGACAGCGCCGTGACTGCGAACAGCAGCAGGACGACTGCGGCAATTTGAAGGCTGGACTGGAGTAATCGGCGTTTCATCAACTGGCCACACCCGCCCTGAGTACTTTTTAATTATCGCCATCTGGCGCGGCGAACGCAAGCATGGGGATTCGATGCGTTATGTGAGAGCGATTTCGCCGATGTCAATTGCGACCAGCAACGGTTCTGTGACTGGTTGGTAATCGCCTTCGTAGGCGAAGACGCGTCGCTTGGTGGGAAAGACGATGCCGTCAACATTGCGGAAGTCGAAGGCGTAGTTGAGGCCGGTGGCGCCGCCGAGGATGTCCACGGTGTAGTCGTGACGGCGCAACAAGCCATTCGCGCCGAAGCAGGAGATTTGTTCGCGAGTGTGGCTCTTCACGTAATCGGGGAACGTGACTTTCAGGCGGCGCCAGGTTTCGGTCTCCAGCTTGAGCGACGCGATCTCTTCCGTGATGAATCCTTCATGGGTATAGAGGAAGGGAGTGTTTAGGTACGTCCACAGCGCTTCGCCGGCGAAGTAGGCCACTTGAATGTCGTCCCACGGAGTTTCGCGTTGCTGTCCTGTGAAGGATTTCTCTGGGTCGTCGCGGGCTTCGATCAACGTGCCGTCTAGTTTTTCGATCACCACGCGGTTCGGCTGGAAAATTGCGCGCTTATTTTGGCCCGGGAAGTCCAGGGTAACGCGTTCGTTGCGGGTTTCGGCGGTCACGACGACGTTCTGGAGAATGTCAGGCTTTCCTTTGACGTACCAGATCGCGCCGGTGATCGACGCGGCGACTTTAATCGCGTTTACGTCGTTCCAGCGTGCCAGACCGCCGTGCGCTTTGACCGCCAGGTCCAACAGTTCGCCCATCGAAAACTCCCTTTATGATTTCGAGTTTGTGCCAGGGCCGAAAAGCCCGTACTTCAGCGGCTGAAACCGCGCTTGCCTCGCTGAGTTCATGTCGTGGCTAAAGCCACGACGTGCAAAGATTCCGGAGCTCTCACACACACTCTGGTGACACGACCTACAGACAGCCTCCGGTTGCGGTTTAAGACTTATTCGATCCGGGAAGCGCGAACGTAAACAGTTGACAGCTTAACAGCACGCGCGCGAACTGCGGCGAGCAAATCTCCGAGGGGAGAGGCGACATTCGGGAATTATTGAGTGTATACAGAGGAAGAAACATCGATGCCTGACCCGGTCGTCGACGCGCTGATTCTGGACTTGCTCGAATGGCTTGCAGCACGCGACAGGAGCTACCAAGAAGTGATGGACGCGTTGCGGCACTACCAGGAAGCGGTGGAACTGGCCGAGAAGATGCAGCCACACGACCAACGCCTGGCGACTGCGCTGGATCACGTGGGCAAGGAATAACTGGGACAAGATCCAGCGGCGGCCGAAGCTGCTTACGAGCGCGAGCTCAAAGTGAGTGAGGAAATATTTGGTGTGGGATCTGCGAACACGGCCGGGCCGCTGCAATCTCTGGGCCGCAATGCACTGATACAGCGCGATTACACCGCCGCCGAGAAATTTTATTTTCGCGAGGTGGATGTAAACGAGAAAGTTTATGGGGAGGGCAGCGACCGCGTGGCGGCCAGTTTGCTCGACGCCGCTAGCGTGTACATCGTGCAGCGGGATTATGCCAAGGCCGAACCATATATTTTGCGGGCGGTCCACATTGACGAGTCATTGTACGGCCGCGAAGGCATCGATATGCTGATGCCGCTGGCCAACGCCTGCAATCTTTACGATAAGTGGGGTAAACCCGACAACGTGGAAGCTTACGACCGCCAGCTACTGGCCGTAGCGGAAAAACAGTTCGCGCCGAACCGCCCGCAACTTGCGCCGGTCTAGAGCAGTGAAGCTCATGCGCTGCGATCTTTGGGACGCGCTAAGGAAGCGGCGGATGTGGAGAATCGGTTGGCGTCTATTCGCTCGGCCACGATGACTTCTCCGTGATGGGCCGCGTGGCGATGCCGCGGACGAACCGCCTGGCGGTCTGATTCATCGCGTAAGGCGAGCGATTTAGGCTGCACTTCCCTGCTTGGCCGCGGCTTGAATGCTTCCTGTGGAGACCAGCTCTCGGGCCGTAACTTGCGCGGCGGCGAGCTCGCGGGCCAGAGTTTCCAACGCGAAGTAGATCGTGTGGGAGCGCAGAACACCTTCCAATGTTGGCGTGGCAGTCGTGGCGTCAAGAGTGGGCGCGCTGGATGCGGCGGGTGCGACGGAGAAGCCCGCTGCGTTTGCTCTCGCGTCCAGCGCCTGGATCGCGGCTGCGAAATCGTATTCGGGCGTCCAGAATTTTCCGGTCAAGATTCCTTCCGCGATTCGCTGCAGGGCTTCGGAAATTCCAGCGCATAGCGCGCTGAACTCCGGTTCCCACTGCAGGTCAATTCCTCCACAAAAGGCTCCGTCGCAAGCGACGTCCAGAGTTTCCACCGCCTGAGACATGCGTTCTTCGTGCTGGAGCAATTTTACGAGAGTTATCCGGCGCGCGGACCAGCGCGCCGGCTCATAGCGGCCGTGCGCGTGGAAGTCCGTGTTTTGACGCGCCAGATTTGCGAGGCTCGCGCGCAACCCTTCGACGTCAACCACATTCTCGCCGCGAAACCGCAGCAGCAGGGCCGAGAGGAAGGTGTCGAGCTGCAAGAATTTTTCCGCGAGCGCATGCCGGAGACTTTCCAGGGCCGTGGTAGGCAAGACGAATTCCGCCACCACCAGCGCGATCAGAATTCCGAAAGAAACTTCCAGGAAGCGGTTGAGCGCGGGTACCCACGGCCGGCCGCTGTTCGGGACCAGCATGATGATCGCGATGGTGACGGCGGCGAGTCGTATTCCGTCCTCGAGGTGCAAAATCGTGCACAGAACGACCGTGACAAACACGGCCACGCCGAAGACCAAAAGCTTTTGTCCCGGGACTGCCATAAACGGAATGGAGACGGCAGCGCCAACGGCCGTGGCGGCGAAGCGAATCCAGGATTGCTTTACGGCAGCACCGAGATTAATCTGCATCACGATCATGGCGCTGATCGCAGCCCAATAGGGCTGGGGCATGCGCAGGAGCGAGGCAAAATACATGCCCAGGCAGCCGGCCAGGGCCGTCCTGATTGCGAGGCGAAAATTTGTGAACGGCGGATTCAGCATGTTCGGCTTTCAAGCGCGCTGGGATTATGGCTCGAGATGGGCGTCGGGGATAGTGGAACGTGTTGGAAGCTAGAACGTGGCAGGCAGAAACCTACAACACCAAATGCGCCATACAGATAGGAGAAGGGCGGAGATGTGCAAAGTGTTGCATATTGAGAATCAATCGGGTAAGCCCTGTAGAGGGACGTGATTCAATCCAAAGGGGTTAGTTTTATCGGTTAGATTGTTACTTGGCGGGTAACGTGCTACTCTCCCCGCCGGTAGGAAATTGCGCGGAGGTGGGTTGATGAGATTTTGTAAAACGTTGGCGATCGTGGCGGTGGTTGCTTTGGCGATGGTCGGTGCGAAGTCGGCTAAGGCGGACAGCAGCCCTGATCCCCGGGTAAAGATTGTAGTGCCCACGGACCCGGTTATTGAGGCCTGCAGCGACGTCCCGGAAGGCGTCACTTGTTTTACAATGAATGACGAATCGCATCCCGTCACGGTTCAGGGGCCGACCCTGGCTCAGCTGGAGAGCCCCGGCTACGACCTCATCACAGATTTCATCTATGAGCCCGACGATTCTAACTGCAACCCGACGTCTTGCCCGAATCCAGGTGCAGATACGCTGCTGGACCTCTGGATCGCGATCACGCCGACGATTGAGGGTGCGGCTTACACTTGCGCCCTCGGCACCCCTCCCGGCGGGCAAACACCTGCCTTTAACGTCTGCCCCGAGGCGGTGGGAACCTCAGGTGGGCTTGAACTTTTGGAGTTGGGGTGCGATCCCACGGTCAGTGCGTGCACTGGAATGCTCGCTGGCGAAGAGGGTTCGGCGGAAGTTGCCCCGGAACCGGGCGAATTGGCCATGCTTGCAATGGGAATCGCATTGGTTGGATTTTTTGGTTGGAAGCGTCGGCGAGCTGTTGAACTCAACCGGGCCGATCAGCAAAATTTTGCGGTGTGCTGAATTTAGAGTTCCCTTTTAATCGCTGAAGATTTGATCACTATCGAGCCTGCCCACCACGACTAGCGTCGTGGTGGGCAGAACGCGTTTTAGGCCGGACAATTTCTCCCAAGGCTGTCACACTCGATGGGCTGGGGTGCGTTCCGGCGCGCTTCCATACGTCCGATCTCACAATTGAACCGCCGCGACGGGAAACCCGAATGTCACGGCCTGAAGCCCCCGGCTCGCGCGGCCTCATGGTGGTCCTAAGGCTCCGCGCTTCCTCGTACTTCTGCGCGACACTCCCACGGAGTTTAGCTCGTGGAGTTAGGGCTTCTTCGTTGAGTATTTCTTGATCAGCTTGTCGAATTCAGGATTGCTGTGGAGACTCTCCAGATCGGGGTCAACTGCGGCGAACTCCGCGGGAAAGTGGTCGGCAAGCACGGCGGCGAGTAAGGTTAGCGCTTGGCTCGGCCTTCCATTCAGAGCGTTAATCTGGACTTCCGCATAGGCGAGGTTCACGTCCTTCTTGTCCTGCGCGCGAGCGCGAGCTATGAACGTATCTGCATCCTGAGGTTTTCCAAGGTTGGCGTAGGAGAGCGCAACCTCCGCCAAAACCGAAGTATCCTGCGGATTGGTCTGCAATTCCTTGTAACCTGCGGAGATTGCTCGCTGGTAGGAACCGTGGGCCTTGTCGGTCTGGCCCATGGCGCGATAGGCATCGCCCAAGTTCACCGCTAATTGAGTGTCGTTGGCGTTGAGCCCCACAGCCTTCTCGAAGGCCTGCGCGGACTCGGCGTACTGCTTCAGGTAAAAGTAGGCGGTGCCGATGTTCGAGTAGGCGCCAGCGTTGGGTTCGATTTGCAAAGCCCTTTGCAGATAAGGAATCGCCTCGCTGTACTTGCCCTGCTGCACCAAGACGTTCCCTGAATTTTCGTAGCCCGCGTTGACGTCCGGCTCCAGGGTGGCGACCTGTTTGAACGCCTCGAGGGCCTTATCGTAATCGCCCATTTGGAAGTAAGCCGCCCCGAGAGAATTCTCGTTGACCCAGTAGTAGGGATTGAGTTGCACAGCCTTTTGATAAGCCTCGATGGCGTGAGGCATATCTCCCTTCGACAGATATACGGTGCCCAAGCGCCAGTAGACCTCGTCGGAATTGGGTGCCAAAGCTTGCGCGCGATTCAGCTCGGCGATTGCTTCCGAGTATTTTCCTGTGGCGCGATAGACGCTACCGAGCGTCGAGTGCACCTCCGGAAGCTTATCGTTCAGCTGCAAACCCTGTTGAGCGGCGGCCAGCGCCTTCTGGGTCCAGAAGCCGTCGTTGGTCAGTCCGTACATGCGCAAGCTGGCCTGAGCGACCCCAGTGTAGGCCAGCGCGAATTTGGGGTCCTGTTTCACGGCTTGGTTAAAGAAGTCGAGCGCGGTCTGAATGCTCTTGGAGTCGTTCACGCGCAGGGCGTTGCGGCCGCGCAGATAGAAATCATACGAAGCGACATTGTCCGTGGGGCGCGCCTCGGCGTTGGCGTTTTCTTCGTTTGTCGGATTCACGTCCAACGCCGAGACGACCTGCGCGTAGATATGATCCTCAAGCGTGAAGAGGTCAGCAGGAACGCCGTCAAATTGCTGGCTCCAGACGCGCTTGCCGTTAACCACGTCCTCCAGATTCAGGATGATGCGGATCTTGTCGCCATTGCCCTGCACCATGCCCTGCACGAGCATGTTTGCGCCGAGGCTACGCGCGATTTTCTGCAGAGGTTGCTTGGGATCGACCTTCGAGGCAGCGTCGGACGAGGTGACGTGCACGCCTTTCAATTGGAAAAGCTTGGCTGAAAGAGCTTCCTGGATGCCTTGTGCCAGGTAATCGAGTTGCGATTGGTCGCCGAGAACCTGCAGCGGCAGAATGGCGACGTAGCGCCCGCTGGACAGCGGCGGAATGCCCGAAGACGCGGAGCCAGCGGGCTCGGCCTGTTCCACATGAAAGCCCGGAATCAGATGCCGCACCGGCGGTATCGCGAACGCGATGAGGAGCAGCGCGACAACTCCGGCGACGATCCACACCCAACGATGGCTGGCGAACTCCGGAATCTGGATGATCACACTTTGCGAGCCGGAGCCGATGCGCGACATGCCGACGCGCGAGACGCCGCTGCCGGATTGTCCACCCTGCAAATCGGCCAGAATCTCGTAGGCATTCTGGTAGCGATCGTCCGGGTTCCGTTCCAGGCAGCGCATGATGATTTTCACGAGCCAGTTCGGCAGGTCTGGCCGCAGGAGTTTTGGGCTCTTGGGCTTTTCCTGAATGCGCTGGTACATCACTTTCAGCGTGGATTCGCCGGTGAAGGGAACATCGCCGATGACCATCTCGTACAATATCAGACCGAACGCGTAGAGGTCGGCGCGGCCGTCGGCAGGCTTACCTTCCACTTGCTCGGGCGACATATAACGCGGCGTGCCGAGGAAGGCGCCAGTGCGCGTCATGCCGATCGCGCCTTCTTGAAAGGATTTTGCCAAGCCGAAATCACACACGAAAATCTGGTCGTTCTTGTCCACGAGCAGGTTTTGCGGCTTCAGGTCGCGATGGACAACGCCTTCGGCGTGCGCGGCAGCGAGCGCCTCCGCAATCTGTCTGGAAAAATTAAGGATGCGTTCCAGCGGCATCTTGGGGTTGTCGCGGATGATGTGCTGCAGGTCCTTGCCCTCGACGAAGGCCATGGAAATGAAACGCAGGCCGCCGACGTCGCCCATGTCGTGAATGCGCAGAATATTCTTGTGGGAAATCTTGCTGGCGAGGACCAATTCCTGTTTGAAGCGTTTCAGGGCGTCGGATTCACCGATCGCGCCGTCGCGCACCACTTTGATGGCTACGGTGCGGTCGAGGTCTTTATCATAGGCCTTATAAACCCGGCCCATGCCGCCCTGCCCCAGTAGCGCTTCGATGCGGTAGCGCGGACCGAAATCGCTGCCCGGAGCGATGACGGTGGCATCCACCATCTGAATCGTTTCGGACTCGCCCAACGGCATGGGAGTCCCGCAACGAGAGCAAGACTCTGCAAAGTCAGGATTCACCGTGCTGCAGTGAGGACAATTAATCACGAAAAAGCCGCCAGGATGGCTCCAAACCGGGGACTACAATGGCGAATTATCGTGCATCCTCGCAAAGCCTGCAACTACTATGTGGTGAAAATGTGCAATATCAGTCTTCGTTCGTGGCGACTGCCCGGTTAGACTGGTGGGCCGCTGGCGCGCGTTGCTTGCCGGCGCAAAAACCCCATGCTGGGAACGCCTATACACGTCTGGGCAGTCTTTGCCGTCACGACGGCTGCGGCCCTGCTGATTGATCTCGGCGTGTTCCATCGTAAAAACCATATCATCGGCCTGCGCGAGGCATTGCTGGAGAGCGCGGCGTGGATTTCCGTGTCGCTGCTTTTCAACCTGTGGCTCTATCATTCGCAGGGACCACAAGTAGGCGTGGAATTTCTTACCGGTTATTTGGTTGAGAAGTCTCTCAGCGTAGACAATATTTTTGTTTTTCTGCTGATCTTTCAGGCGTTCCATGTGCCGGCGCAATCGCAGCACAAAGTTTTGTTTCTGGGAGTGCTCGGCGCCCTGGTGATGCGCGCGGCCTTCGTACTGGCGGGCATCGAGTTGCTGCAATCGTTTCACGCGGTGCTGTACGTTTTCGGGGCGCTGCTGCTGTTGACCGGCTTGAGGATGTTCTTTCCGGGCAAACGCGTGATGCG
>Ga0308309_10000076_pt1 | contig 91356 bp, 91 predicted proteins | sample HubBroMetageWFT5_FD_192491 | JGI IMG/M metagenome (GOLD analysis project Ga0308309, IMG submission 192491) | Warmed and freeze-thawed soil microbial communities from the Hubbard Brook experimental Forest, New Hampshire - Hubbard Brook CCASE Soil... | ecosystem: Environmental > Terrestrial >...
AGCGTATCCGGGCCCAAATCCTTCTGATAGACAACTCCTTCGTAACTGACGATGAATGTCTTGACGCCCGTAACGCGATAATCTGCTGGAGCGGCGGCAAGAGCGAAGCCTCCGATCATCGCCCCCTCTACGACAAAATCCATCGCACCGAGTGGGGCCGCGAGACCCTGGCCTTTCAGGATTTTGAAGAAATATCCATGATATGGCTTGGACTTATCCGTGTAGCCCTCCTGCAGGGCATCGGCAATTTCCTCGGCGATTGGCCCGCCCAGCGTCTTATCAGGATTCCACCAAACCAGACCGTCGTGCTTTCCGGGGGTGCTGATGACTTTCTGTGCGTACTGATTTACTTGGGAGTTGTCATGCCTTTCCAAAGCATATTCCTGCTGGGCATCCACATAGCCGCGGCAGATTTCGATGGCATCCAATTCATTGCTTCCGATGCGACGGTACAGAATTTCCTTGCGGCCCGCAGAGGTGTCAAAGAGCCATATTCCGTTTCGCTTGACGATGGGGATCGGCAACGGCCAATCTTCGTTTCCCACCACGAGAGTGGCACGGCCCGGATTCTTGGGATCTACAACAACCGAGCTCTTCTCGTGAGCTTCTGAGGCGAATGTAACAGCGATGGCCTTATCTCGAACGGGGTCCTCCGAGGCGACCAAATCTTCACTGCCAGCGCCGAGAATCTGCTCGAGAGCAGGCACATCAAAGCTCCCTGCAGCCTGGACGAGCGCGTCGGCGGCCTCTTTAGGCGTGGCGAACGTCTCCTGGCTTTGCGACGAAGCGTCGGATGGTTTCTGTTGCGCGAACAAAGGCCAAGAACACAACAGCGCAAAAGCAAAGGAAACGGCCGTTGCCGAAAATCCCGCGATCGCAATCCTCGTCAACAGATGTTTCTTTCTCGTCCTCATTGGAATTTCCTTGTGCATGACTTGTTTACCTCCGCCGCCCACCACCCCCTCCACGGCTTCCTCCGCCCATACTGGAGCCCCCGCGCGAACTGCTCGCTCGTGCTGAGCTTCCGCTTCTGGAGGAGCCTCCGAACGCGCCAGAATTTCTTCCGCCCGAACCGCCGGAGGTCTGTCGATTGCCTACCCGGTCGCCTCCCCCCGCCGCTCGGTTGCTAGCGCCCGGCTGTCTGCCGCCACCAGCGCCGCCGCGATCCATCGTGCCGGCTCCCTGCCTACCGCCCTGTTGACGAGACTGTTGTCGCCGCGCATTGGCCTGGCGGTCAGAGGCGGAGGCTCCACGGGTTGTGCCGCCGTACTTATTTGCCGTGGCCCTATTTCCATAGGGCGTTCCGCCACGGTGCTGCGGATTGTGCTGCCAGCTGTTGCCTCGGCCGCCATTGGGCTGTTGAGAGGGACGATTACCGTTACCGATGTTTTGTCGGTTGGAGTTGTTAATGAAGTTGTTATTATTATTAATGTTGATGTTGTTGTTTCCCCCGCCCCACCCGCAGTTATAACCCCAACCTCCACCCCAAGCTGCCCCCATAGCCAAGCCAACTCCGAAAGAGATCGCCATCCCCGCGGCGTAATAACCCGGCGGAGGGTAATAGATCGGCGGGTAGGGGTAGGCCGGAGGGCCGTAAACAACAACAGGGTCGTAGCTTGGAACGTAGACAACCTGCGGATTGGACTGCTCGACCACGATCACTTGTTTGCTTTCCACTACCCTCGTTTCAACCTTGATTTGCTCATTGGATTTGAGGTTTCCCTTCTCCTGTGCCTTCGCTCGCATACGCTGCACGGCACCCATGACGTCGTCTTGTTGCGCCAGGAATGCGTTGCCGAGATCAGCGGTCCACTGAATGTCATCCACCAAGCGCTTGACCACATCCGGAAGCGCGGCCATGGCTTGGACGCTTGGGTCCCAGGATTGCTTCTGCACCGCATCAACAAGCGCCTTGTCTTTTAAGGTTTTGTTCTTCTCTAACCATTGCTGAAGTTGAACGAGTTCCAAAGGGTACGTCGATGCGGCGAGCACTTGAGCGAGCAATGGGTCTGGGTACAACGCAATCGGGGCCACCAGCGAGTCAAGTTGGTCCGGGGATAGGTTGGCAGCTTCTTGCTGCGCCGTTCCGGCTGCCGGCGCCTGAGACTGATTCGCTTGCACTGCGAGTCCCGGCACAAGTAGCGCGGAACAGAGAACAGCCATAAACTTCTGCGGGAGTTTCAGGAAGATTTCTGACCCAAGAGTTTTTTTTATCATGATTGAACTTCCGCTCACCCTTGCAAGACTTCCGTCTGCTCGTCAGCACCGGGGTGAGGAGGAGCCCCAAACTCTTGGGCTCCTCCTCTTGTGAGTGGTTGAGGTTCCGACATTCGGACTGACATGTTTAGCTCCGACCAACGCTGAAACTTACAAGGGCTCGGGGCCCGTCAGTCTCTCTACTGATTTAGATCGTTTCGATCGCGTCAGCAACTAGGGAAATCCCTAGCTGAAAGGTCCCTGTTTCTCGCATTTACTCCGATCATGTGGAAGATAATGGAGAAACATACGTTTGGTTCGCGAGCACAGAATGAATTGCCGGGATCAGGTGAGTTTTCATCCGGGATTTCCAGACGTAGCCCCGGGCGCCCGCGTCCTGGCACGCGTTAACAAATTCTTCGCCAGTATTAATCGTTAAGAACACAAACTTGGCAGTGGAACCAGACTTCTTCAGCATGTGGACTGCGTCAATGCCGTTCATTAGCGGCATGGTGATGTCAACTACAACAACGTCCGGGTTGAGGCGCCGAACCTCGGATACAAGGAATGCCCCGTCGGTTGCTACGCCCACGATTTCAAAGTGAGGTAGCAGTAAGGCGATTTCGGCTTCCAGGAATTCGTTGTGGTCGTCGGCCAAAAATATGCGCGGGCGAATCAAGTTCGCCTCCGTCCGAAACGCACACGTGAACTCGCCGCGGTTACGCAGGCAGCCATGGTGCAAAACTAAAATTCAAGGGGGATGCTAGATGGCGTGAAGGCGGCTTGCTACTGGGGAAATCCCTAGCACACTAATCTGCTAGTTTGCGGAGCGTCTGGGATTTGTGGTGTGCGGTTCTAACACCGCTGGGACGGTTCGGGATCTGCAAAGACTAGCCCGTGTTTCAAAGCATAAAGAATCAGTCCTGCATTACTTTTCAGGTGAAAAGCTTCTATGATGTGATGCTTGTGGAATTCAACGGTCTTTTCACTTAAATTGAGCAGCGACGCTATTTCCTTCAGCGGCCGTCCTTCGGCATATAGCTGAACAATCTCCCGCTGTCGTTGGGTCAATTCCTTCGTAAACTGGCGCGCCCGTGTTTTTGTGGCAACCCAATCATTGGCCCTCACTTGGGGACTCAAATAGGCCTTTCCATGCAGCACGTGATCAATCGCCTTCAGTAATTCGGAGCCGGCCGCGTGTTTGAGGACGAACCCGATCAACCCAAGTTCGAGGGCCGCGGCAGCCAGATTAGGATCAGCTTGCATCGTCAGGAAGATGAACTTAACGTTGGGAGCTTCTTCCTTAATCCTGCGGGCGGCGTCCAGCCCATTCAGGACGGGCATCCCGACATCAACAACAATGACTTCAGGCCTAAACCTGAGGGCCGCCTCAATCAACGCGCGACCGTCGGCTACGACGGCAACAACTGGGTAAGTCCGTTCCAAGAAGACTTTTAAAGCCTCAGCAAAGATTGCGTGGTCATCCGCGATTACGAAACGCGGGCGGGCCCTGTCCGTTGACACAGATTCCATGGTCTTTAACTCGTTGCGGAACATAGCGGTCCGGCAGGCGTTCTACAGCTTGCGCTCGGCTTGGTTGCCGGTCAGGCTTGACGCCTCAACTCACTGCGCTGCAAAGTAGCCCTAGGCAAAACGCGCCGCAATTGTCAAAACTAACAATAGACAATGGAGGACGGGTATTCCCACTCCAGAAGCGCCTTCAAACCCTGAGCAGGTACGACGTGGTGGTCGGCGTTCCTGGATTACACGGCTCCCGCACTACGACCCTTGGGTCTTTTTTTGACAACTCCTGGGTCTGGTGTGAGCGGTAGGCGAGCCGTCAGGGTCGTCCCTTTTCCAGATTCCGACTGGATTTCGAATTCTCCACCAAGCGACCGTGCGCGTTCTTCCATGCTTCGAATACCCAGTCCTTCATTCTTGCGCAGCGCCTGCAAGTCGAATCCGTAACCTTCATCTCGCATAGTGACTTCCAGTCGCTCGCCGGTGATTTTGAGGTCCACCTTCGCCTGCTCCGCGCCGCTATGCCTTTTTAAGTTTCGCAGCCCTTCTTGAACGATACGGAAAACACAAAGGGCTGTGTCGGGATGTACCGACCGGGGAATTTCGGTCGAAGTAAAGTCGACTCTAATTCCTTGATTGGCAGTGAATTCCTTGCACAAGGCGGCGACGGCAGGGACAATTCCGAGGCTCTCGAGCGTGGATGAATGCAGCTGGTGCGATAGGGTGTGGAGATCAGTACTCAGTTCACTCGTGGATCTCACCAGTTGATGCAATCGCTCATGGACATCGGCGAGTGACGCCGGCGTTGCTTCGTCCACGTTCTCCAGACCCAGCGACAGCACGGCCAGTCTCTGGCTAAAGTCATCGTGAAGTTCCGACGCTATCCGGCGCCGCTCCTGCTCCGCGGCAACGATCAGCTTACTGCTTAGATGTCTTTCCTTCTCTTTCGCTAGTTTCAACTGTCTTTGACTGTATTGCAGGTAGGCGCCAAGGGCGGAAAGAACCAATACGATCAGCAGCGTAAACACCCAAAACCACTTGGTGCGTTCCCACAGACTCGGTTCGCGAAAGAGTACAACACTTCCGTAAGGAAGCCGGCTTTCTGGAACGTGCCAACGCTTCAGTTCACCCGAGTCGAAGATGAACATACTCGGAAGAGTCTTGATGGGAATATCTTCGGGTTTTTCCCCATCGAGGAGTTCCGAAACGATCTGGGCCGTGACCTTTCCTTGTTCTCGAAAATTCATCACGTCCCCGCCGACGATACCATGGCCCAAATACGTGTCCGACATCCCAAATACCGGCGCGTTGGCAGCTGACGCGATCATAGGAAGTGCCTTAGTCGCATTTAGAAACTTGTTTCCAACGGAATCTTGGAAGAACGAGATATAGAGCACGATGGATTTCTCGGGCAGATTCCTGAGCTGTTCCAGCAATCTTCCCATTTCCATGTCGACTAGATAGGAGAATTCCGTTCTTGGCTGGAAAGAGCTGAGCAGTGCTTTTGTAGCTGCAATCTTCACCCGATCATAAACCGAACTCCCTCCAACTACGAATACGTGGCGGGTATTCGGAAAGAGGTTCAGGGCTGCTTCAAGTGTCCCTCCGGGCTCGAGCTTCTGCCATGTTCCTGTGAATCGGGAATCCAAATTCGAAGTTCCCGCTTGTTCTAAGGAACTCCCACAAATGACGATGGGAACGCCAGAGAAAAAGGCACGGGCATTGTTTGCTAAAAATTCAATTGTGTCCGGTCCTATCGCTACGACAACCTCGAACTTGTGACCGGCATACTGCTCGACGAGCCAGTCCTCCCTTTCAGAGAGCGCCGACTTGTCATCCACATCGAGTAAGTCGAGGCTTTCTGCGAAGAATTCAACGTCATGGCCCGCCGTGCTTCGTACCCCGGTGACGATCTGCTGGGTCATTAGGTCGGTTAGGGCATGCGAGAGGCCCACCTCATTAAGAATCAGGACGTCTTTCTTCGCAGGCACCTGTGCTGAGGTGCTGGACCCGCTCGCCAATGCCACAGCGACAGCGAGCAGGGCCGACAGCATCGAAATCAGCCGTAGGCTTTTCTCCGAAAGACGTCTTGCTAGACTTAAGTGCCGACAATTTTCGGGATTCGTCTCGCCGTAATCACCAGCAAACAATACCCTGGTGTGTGAACAAGCCTGTAATCGGCTCGCATCCCGTCGTCGGTTTCGGCCAGAGCCAGTCGGTCCCACGGGTCCGGCTACGGCGGAGGCATCGCCTCCTAGCTTGAACTTATTTGGTAGAATGCTCGAGGTTGCGTGGGCATTCATCGGCAGCAAAACAAAATCGGTTGCCTGTCCTTCCCATTGCAATTCGAAACTGCCGACTCGCAACGCCATGGCTGGAGGCCCCCAGCGTCCTCTACGTCATCGGATCCCCTTTCAAATGCCAATGTTCAAATCCAATTCCTAGGATGGGCTATTTTCCGCCCATACTAGAAAAGGTCAGTTCGCTGAAATCGTCGGAAGTTGTAACAGGTGGGCTATCTGCGCAGTGCGGAGTACAGGATGAAAAGGCAGAGAGCCAATTCCTTCTTTTCGGGTGAGCCCACGCGCCAAAAAATGAAGTCCTGCGTGGAAAAGTTGAACTCTAGTACGGGTTTCTGGACTTTTCTGGCGTTATCGAGAACGGGCGAGACTGAAGAGTCTGCGCGACGCAGCGTATAGTCGTTTGCAACATTATCGGTCAGAGAAAGAAGCTCAGGCATCTCTGAAGCAAAAATCGCACACATCAGCACGCTGACGAAGGCAATACTTAGCGTCCTGACGGTTATGATTCGACTGGGCATTTTGCGATAACCGTATGGCGGCTTTATACTCCTTCTCTCCGCCTAACGCAATATATAATAAGTTGGTTACTTCCATACGTTCAGAAACTCGTTCCCCCTACCGCATTCTTCCGCCAACCGAATCTAGCAATCGTCGCTTAGACGAATCCACTGCGTCGCCAATATCTTAGGGATTTCCCTAGTTGTGACTTGCGGTTCCTTCCTCTAAAAACGACGCAGAATTGATTCATGTCACTGAAGTCAATGAGCACTCGCTGGCGTTCAGCAGGCCGGTTCACGATCGCATATGGCTGAGCCTTGCTGAACACTTATTTAAACAAGGAGCAAGCCCATGGTCTTCGACTCCCTCCGAGCTCCTCAACGAAGCCTGATTCCCTTGTTGCTGGCTCTGTTCCTCGCCGTGCTCGTGCAAGAGCCCGCACGGGCACAAGAGCAGTCCTCGCAACCCGATTTGCAAGACATGCAGAAGAAGCTGCAGCAGCTTGAAAAGGAGCTTCAGGAGCTAAAGCGACAGATGAATGCCGGCTCGGGGATATCGCAGCAAGCCGTGCCCGGGCCAAGCGTTCCGGACACTACCGACACTCGCCAAGGCGAAGAACACTCGGAGGAACCGAAACCATCAAGTTCGATCAATTTTTACGGCTATGCGATGACGGACACTGGTTATAACTTCGGTTCCATCAACCCAAATTGGTTTGACGTCGAGCGCCCCACACAACTACCGGCCTTCCAGGGGGAGTTCGGTCCAAACGGCAGCACTTTTGCCGGTGTTCGACAAACCCGGTTCGGCGTGAAGACCTTTACTCCAACGCCCCTCGGAGATCTCAAGACCATCTTCGAATTCGAACTCTTCGGCACAGGTGCTGATGCCGGGCAGACTACCTTTCGGTTGCGTCATGCTTATGGCGAACTTGGCAAATTCGGCGCCGGACAGACCTGGAGCGCTTTCATGGACATCGATGTGTTTCCCAACTCGCTCGAGTACTGGGGACCGAACGGCATGGTGTTCTTTCGAAATGTGCAGGTGCGCTGGACCCCGATTCAGGGTGCGAGCAATGTCGTAATCGCCCTGGAACGCCCGGGTGCCAGTGCGGACGGCGGGGTGTACGCCGATCGCATCGACCTCCAAAACATTTCTCCCCAATTCAAGTGGCCCGATCTGACCGGCCATGCCCGTCTTGCTAGAAACTGGGGTTACGTCCAGGCGGCCGGCATTGTGAGGAAAATCGCCTGGGTCGACACCAATGGCGCTCTGCCCAATCTCAGCGGTAGCGCCGTTGGTTGGGGCGTAAATTTAACCTCAAATGTCAATTTTACTAAGAAGGACGTCGGCCGGTTCGCATTCGTGTACGGAAAAGGCATCGAAAATTACATGAACGACGCCCCTGTTGACATCGGCGTCCAAAACAATTTCTCGAACCCGGCGACTCCAATCAAAGGCGTGGCGTTGCCCGTTCTCGGAGTTGTTGCCTTTGTCGATCACACTTGGAGCGAGCGGTTCAGCAGCTCGATCGGCTATTCCTTCTTGAACATCTCAAATTCGAACGCAATGACGGCCGCCTCGTTCCATCAGGGCGACTATGCCTTGATCAATCTTCTCTTCCACCCAGTGAAACAAGTAACGACGGGCGGCGAATTTCAGTTTGGGAGGCGCGTGAATTTCGCCGATGGCTTCAGTGTGAACGACTACAAAGTGCAGTTCTCCTTCCGCTACGACTGGAGTAAGGGCTTTGAGTTCTAACCGCGCCAATTCGGAGAGGAAGATCCTGTGTTGAGTCCGTCGCAGGGCGCAGGCAGCCGATTTTTGTTCAGGAGGAAGCAAATGTACAGGATGGGTACTCGATTTGGGACATTGGTCTTGGCTGCATATCTCCTGTTAGCTGGCATTTGGACCGTCCCGGTTTCCGGGCAAGCCAAAAGAAGCCCGGTAGCTCCTAACCGCGAGCGAGTTGAAGCCGCCGTGCGAGAAGCCTATGACAAGTATCGCAGCGACACGAATGGCAAGAATGCTGATTACATTCCCTACCTCGCGCAGGTGGATTCCAAGCTGTTCGGTGTCGCCGTAGTGACCACGGACAATCAGGTCTATGAGCTGGGCGACGTCAAGTATTCGTTCTCCATCCAATCGATTTCGAAAGTCTATACGCTGGCATTGGCGATGGAAGAACTCGGCTTCGACAAAGTGTTTCAACGGATTGGTTCCGAGCCGACCGGTCGGGCGTTCAATTCCGTGCTTGCCGTGGTGGACATGCCAACGCATACCGCCAACCCACTCGTAAACGCTGGCGCCATTGCCACCACGAGCTTGATCTCCGGAAAAAACGAAGACGAGAAATGGAACAGGATTCTCGATTTTTACAGCAAGGTCGCGGGCGAGAAATTAGTCCTGATTGAAGAGGTGTACAAATCGGAAGCCGCCACAAATGCAGGCAATAAGGCCCTGTCGATGTTGCTCGCCAAATACGAACGCATCTATGCCGACCCCTTCGAATCCGTAGATATCTACACAAAACAGTGCTCCGTCGGCGTGAATACGACCCAACTTGCGCGCATGGGCGCGGTGCTCGCCAATAACGGCAAGAATCCGGCGACAGGCGAGCAAGTCATCAAAGCTGAAGACGTGCCTTACATCCTCTCGACTATGGCTATGGCCGGACTTTATGACAGCTCTGGTTCTTGGGCCTGGCATGTGGGACTTCCCGCCAAGAGCGGCGTCGGTGGCGGAATCGTCGCCATTGTTCCTGGCAAAGGTGCCATCGCCGTGTTCGCTCCGCGTCTTGATGATGCAGGAAACAGTGTGAAGGCACAAAAGGTCATCGAGTTCGTTTCCGACAAGCTTGACTACAACCTGTTTTCGCCACAATCCGTCGGCTTGAAGAAGTAGTCCCAGCCGACTGACGTCAGAGACCTGATTTGTGGGCGGCGCATCGCCCACGGGAATCTTCCGTAGGCGTAGTAAGTGCGGCCAAGAATGCTACCGGTCCGCTCTACTCGACGCGCAAAGGCTTTTCGATGAGGTCGGAATGCAACTGCGATTCGGTCGAATAAAATCCGGGTTACTTTTGTTGTTATTTGTATTGACCGGCAGTTCCTGTCCTCTCTGTGGGCAGACGCCGACGGGGCAGGAGGCCACGGCCAATTCCCAGAAGCAGGTATCCGCCGAAGTTCTGAAGAAAATCGATCAGCTAGTCCAACAAAACGAACAGCTCGAAAAGCAAAATCATGAGCTGATAGATCAAATCAATTCGTTGCGCCAATTTCTAGGCACATCAACCGGACCGCCAACAGAGACGCTTAAGATCGGCGCGAAGTCGCCAGAAAGTTCAACTACCGCTACTGCGGGAAAGCCTCCACGAGAAGCACCAAGTCCCGGTGCCGATCAATTGGAGCCAGACGGAAACGGCGGCGAATCCTCGGCTGCCTCCGTTCCCATTACGGATTCCTCCAGCGGCCAAGAACAACCATCGCGATGGGGCACGTACACTCCGAACCTGGGATTCAAAGTCGCGAATACCGAACATGGCGAGATGAACGTCAGCATCTATACCTACGTTCGTTACTTGAACCAGCTCGGCCTCAATTCCACCTACACAGACTTTTTTGGGAACATCAAACCAGTTCAGAGGCGTCAGGACGTTCAGCTCAATAAAGTACAGATAAAGTTCCTAGGCTGGCTGTTCAATCAGAATTTTCGCTATTTCCTCTATACCTGGACCTCCAACGCTTCACAGGGACTGGGTGCTCAGGTTGTAGTCGCTGGGAATTTGAATTACACGTTTAATAAATACTTCACCCTCTCGGCCGGGATTAGATCCCTGCCCGGGACGCGGAGTGTCGAAGGCAACTTCCCGTTTTGGCTGGGCGTGGATACCCGTCTGATTGCTGACGAGTTCTTCCGCCCCTCCTACACATCGGGCATCTGGGCAACGGGTCAGATTACCGATCGCCTCTACTATCAGGTCATGCTAGGCAACAATCTGAGCACTCTCGGGGTTAGTGCGGCACAACTGAACAACAAATTCGATACGCTTTCCACGGCAGTTATCTGGATGCCTACCACCGGCGAATTCGGCAAGGGCTTTGGCGACTTTGAAGACCATCAAAAGTTGGCCACGCGCTTTGCGGGGCATTTTACACGCAGCAATGAGGACACGCAGGAGCAGCCCAACAGCAACCAGTTCGAAAATACTCAGATTCGGCTGGAAGATGGGAGCGTTATCTTTACGCCTGATCTGCTCGGCCCTGGCATCACGATCACTGATTTAACCTACAAGATGGCCGACTTTGACGCCGGCATCAAGTACCACGGTTATTCCCTGGACGCAGAATATTTCTTGCGGTGGCTTAACAATTTTCACGGACCAGGTACTGCCGGCCTCCCGCTGATTTTCTCCCACGGTTTTCAGATGCAAGCTTCAGCGATGGTCCTGCCTAAGACTTTTCAGGTTTATCTCGGCGGATCAACGTTGTATGGCAAGTATGGCAATCCGTTTGACTTTCGCGCCGGCATAAATTGGTTCCCCTGGCACAACAGAGTCCTGCGCTGGAACACGGAATTCCTTTACCTTTACAAATCTCCGGTGGGATACACAGCCGTTCCCTTCGCGCTCGGAGGTACGGGACCTGTCTTCCATACAAACGTCGAGCTCGCCTTTTGAGCTCATGAATAATGAGGACTCTTTTAGAAAGTGAGGCTTTCGTGCCGAACACATCTCATCCCTGGCGGTGTGGGAGAAGCAAGTTTATTTTCAATCTGGCCTCTCTGTTACTCCTTTGGTGTTATTCAACGGCGCCACAATCCACATCAGGTCAGGCCGAACTAAATGACGTTCATTTCCATTTGACCAATTACATTCAACAGGGAACAGACATTCACGACTTTCTCGCCATCATGGGCCCGAAAGTGGGGCGTGTGGCTCTCTTTGGCATTCCACTCCAACAGCAATGGTCTTTCCAAAATTCCGGCGACTTCGCTCCGACCTACTATTTGCAAACAGACGCCCCGCTCTACTACTACTCCTTCACTGATGCATACATCGCGATGGCTTATCGTTCTCTTTCGCCGGAGCAGCAGGCTCGTATTGATCCGATGATTACAGGATTCAATCCCGCTGATATGTATGCCGTCGATCATATCCGCCGTGTGTTGCAGACCTTTCCCGGTGTCTTCTCCGGCATCGGCGAATTCACGATTCACAAAGAGTTTGTTTCTTCGAAAGTCTCCGGAGAAACTGCCAGCCTAACCAACCCGGCCCTCGATCGAATTCTTGATTTCGCTGGTGAGGCTGGCCTCATTGTCCTGATTCACAATGACGTCGATGCGCCGTTCCCCAAGGAAGGCGCCGAGCCACTCTATCTCGCCCAAATGAAATCGCTCCTCAAACGACATCCGAACGTCCCGATTATCTGGGCGCACTGCGGGGTGGGTCGTGTCGTTCGTCCTGTCAACCAACACACGGCGATGCTGGCATCCATTCTCGGCGATCCGGGGATGCGTAATGTGTACTTTGATATCTCCTGGGATGAAGTCGCGAAATACATCGTTGCCAGTCCCGAGTCTGTCCGAATCACAGCAGACCTCATCAATCGCTATCCGGAACGCTTCCTCTTTGGAACAGACGAAGTTGCTCCGCCAAATCAGGAAAAATATCTTCGGGTCTACTTCCAATACGAGCCACTGTGGAATGCGCTCTCTCCCCAGGCAAGCGAAGATGTTAGGAAAGGAAATTACGAACGGCTCTTTGATGAAGCGCGGAGAAAAGTTCGGGCATGGGAAGCGGCTAACCCAAAAGGACACAGTTCTACTCCGGTCGCTGGTGGGCTTGCTTCGGAATTGCCCTAAGGATTGGTAGCTGTTGAGAATAGTTCATCGGTATCACCGATCGGACAGAGGTGATGGATATAGATAATGAATGGACTCGCCGGCGCGAATTCTTGCTGATGCTCAAGAGAATTCTCATAGCGGACGACCTCACCCTGATCCGGGCCGGCTGGAGGCGCAAATCGGGGTTCCCGGCTAGAACTCGGCAGATTTCCACTTCCCGGAGAAGTACTCATGCCTCGTTCCAGGATTGTTATCGAAGGCTCGGACCTGCAGCCCCAATTTCTCGATGGATTGGCACCGCTCCAACGCAAGACAGTCCTTGGAGCTGCAACCAAGCGCCGATTCTGCGCTAACACTGTGGCCACAAATGAGGGCCACCCTGCCGACCAGCTTTTTCTGCTAACGAAAGGCCTCGCCAGGTGTTTCATCATCACCGAAGAGGGCAGGAAACTTCTCTTTCAGTGGCTTGGACCAGGAGATCTGTTCGGCACTCGGGCCGTTTTGTCGATCCATTGTGCTTATCTCTTCAGCACAGAAACTGTGACGGACACCTCTGTATTTGTGTGGGACCGCCCCACAATCCGAGATCTGATCGGACAATATCCCAGGTTGCTGGAAAACGGGTTGTTAACTGCGTCAGACTATGTGGCTTGGCATCTTACGTCTCACATAGGTCTGGCTTGCCATACTGCTCGACAGCGGGCTGCTCAAGTACTCGTTACTCTTGCCCGCACGATTGGGAAAAAAGTTCCAGGCGGTATCGCGCTGCATATCACCAACGAGGAGCTGACGAACGCGGCGAATGTCACGCGCTTTACCGCAAGCCGCCTTATTAGCAAGTGGCATCGCAACCGCGCCTTGGTAAATCGTCGCGGTAACGTGCTGCTTGTGTCACCAGAACGGCTTTCTTACGAATGATATGACCGCAGTTCAATTTACTCCGTCCTTTTCCCTCTGCCGTCGCATTCCGTGATTGCGCTTGAGCAAATTCAAGATTGCTCTGAGGCGACGACCTATTCATTCCCGCATGTGACGATCCAACTGCCGCAATGGGTTCAGTACTACCAGTCTGTCGAATTGGTCTAGAACCCCAAACAAAAAGAGGCAACCTGTTCCTTCCAGGATTCCAGGATGGTCGAAAGTCAGTGGCGGGAGTTATTAAAAGCCGCGATTGTTGAGCTTGACCCGGAGCGACTTCAGCTTCGCGTGAAAGCGGCTGAGGAAGCTATTAATGCACGTGCCTCGTCTGACGCCCCAGTTTCTCGCGACGAGCAAAGAGCAATGAACGACGCGTTGTCTACCTTGCGCGTCTTGAAAAAGAAGCAGTCCTAAGCTTTCGTGATTTGTGCTGGAGAACCTTGCCACAAACTGAAGCACCCAACTCCTGATTGATGTCACAACGGCGCCGGCCTTGACTGCAGCCTATCGTCATTACTACCAGTGAAGCCCCCGCCCTGGGGCCCTATGGCACGTTCTCATATCGATTCGAGTATCGAGCGGCAGCGGCTGGCGAACTAGAAGGGGAAGAAGCGAGTGGTGCATCAATAGCCTACGCGAGCGATAAAATTTACCGATTCGCATTTCGGCTGCGGTGGGGGTTATTTATCGAGCAGTGGAGGCCCGCCGACTCGCTTTCCCTTGAGGTGGAAATCTACCTCAACAATTGTGTCGTCAGAAAGCTAAGGCACATTGTCAACAATGGCCGCACGCTCGCGGTCGAGCTGTCTTGGTTCAGCCTGAAATGGAGAGGTGACGTCTTCCGTTAGTGAAAGTTCCGCCCCTGCGGGGCGGGGATTTTCAAGGCATTGCCGCGAAGAGCCGGCCGGGTTATCCCTCAGCATGGCTGCATCCCTGCAGAGCCCGCTTCCGTTTCACCTGGCGAGGTCATTGTAGTCAGGTTCGAAGAATGTGCGAGCGAGACGGCTGCCCGCCGGAGTTGCCGCTGCTGACGTGCCTGCTCGAGCTTGCGATCGCGGGCCGCATGAATCTGGGCTTGGCGCTCAGCGAGCATATCGTGCGGCGTCACATATCCGATGGCGCTGTGCAAGCGCACCGCGTTGTAGTGATCCACGTAAGTTTGAATCAAGCGCACCGCGTCTTCTTTCGTCAACGGCGTGCCGGGCCGGATGCATTCCGACTTTAGCGATTTGTGCCAGCGTTCCAGTTTGCCATTCGATTGCGGATAGCCGGGCGAGGTTCGCACATGGGTCATACCCGCGATGCGAATGAACTCTTTAAAATCCCGGGCGATGAACTGCGGCCCATTGTCGGAGATGATCCGCGGTTTCGCTTCCGGATATTTTTCTCGCGCTCGTTGCAGGATGACTTCGATTTCTGCTTCGGTCATCGATTCGCGCAAATCCCCATGGACGATGGAACGGCTGTAACCATCCAAAACGCTGCACAGATAATAAAAGGTCCCACTCACGTTGATATAGGAAACATCGATGTGCCAGTGCTGATGCGCGTGCGGCGGCTGCTGGAAACCGCTGCCTTTGCGCGAGGATTTGCCCTTCCAGCGCGCGAGCAGCCCGGCTCGTTGCAGCACTCGCCATACGCTGGAAGGGCTCACGGCCACCACGTCCGCATCCAGCATCATGAACGTCAGCCGCCGATATCCTTCCAGCGGATTTTTCAGATGGAACCCGATGATCGCTTGTCTCTCCCAAGGCTCCAGCCAGAAATCACGAGGAATCCAACCGTTGTGTTCATTGACGCGCCCCTAGCGCTCGCGCCAGTCGTAGAACTTGCTGGCCCGCACTCCCAGCCAGTGGATGAATCGCCCGGCGCTGATCTCGGTCTTTTCTGACCAGCACCGGACGAAATCTACCACTTGGTCCCGCACATCGTGCGGCACCCACACTTTGCTCAGAGCTCCCCAAGACTTTTTTTAAAGCGACGTGCTCGGCCATCAACTCGGCTAGGACCTCATCCTTGGTCTGCACCTTCTTCTCCAAGAACTCGATCCGTTTCTGTTTCTCCTCGACCTGGCGGGCGGGGCGTGCCTTCGACTGGAAGGCGGCTCCGTTCTCGAAGAACTCTTTTTGCCAGCGGTAGAACACCGTCGGCTGTAGGCCCAGTTCCTCACAGCGATCGGAAACTGGCACCTTATCCAGCAGGTGGCGTCGCAGGATGCTCACCTTTTCTTCTGACGTGTAGTGCTTTCGTTCTTTTCGCATGCGTCCTCTCCGTCTGTATTAACGGAAGAACGCTTTTCTCCATTTTCAGCTGAGGCAAGACAGAGCAATCCGTTAATCGTTTCGGTCGTCTTTCGGGTCTCAAGACACGGGCAGCAAAGCGCAACGTCGATGCGAGCAAAGCTTTCGGAGATTACTTACTTTCTTTCATCGAGGGCAAGAGCGGCTTGCTGTTCAAGACGAAGAAACGAACTCCTCTGCGTGCCGAGAATCTACGCCGTCGATGGCCGGCTAAGCGGCTCGATGATTACGGCTTTCACAGCTTCCGCCGATTTCGTATCACGCAGTTGGAAGCGGTGCGAGCGCACCGACATCTGACCAAAATATGGGCGGGACATTCTCTTGGGAACGACATCACGTCGGAATATGCCAAGTCGCTCAAAGAGAATTTGTCCTTGCGGCTCGAAGAAGCCGAGCGGGTTGGCACTGGATTTGCTATACCTGCTCCAAGTTGCTCCAAGATTTCTGGGGCACAAGCGGTTGCGGTGGCGGCGCAAGTAATGGAAAATGATTGGAGTAGCCAACGATGGGCGTGTAGCTCAGCTGGGAGAGCACCTGCTTTGCAAGCACGCCTTCATCTCACCTAAGTCATTGAATCGGCGTCTCTTTACAGTGCAGAACTCTCTGCTTGTTGGGCTACCAATCGGGCTACAAAAAGTAAATGTACTTTGTGCAAGTTTGGACAAACCCTCCGAAAAATGCATTCGAGTCGAGTCGAGCAAGCACTCTACTGGAAGAACGATCTCGGCTTGTCTTTCTCATGGCGCGATTCCTTGGCTAAACTCTTTGGTCCGTGGAGTGACGAGCGGATCAAGGAATGATTGAGGGACGGATCCGACCATGAATCCTGTAGACAGCGAAGTCTCTCTTGTCCACGGTGAATATTTTGCGGATACCTTCTCGCTCGGCAATCCGGATAAGCGCTGCGTCAGCAAGATCCATCGGGCGGTCGGCGTATTTCCGCCGAAGTTCACGGATGCGAGGCAAATCGACCAAGCCAAGCGGAAGCAGCTGCAGCGCCTTCCGCACCAACATCTCCCATAAAGCTTCCTGGGCCGCCGGCAGATCGTTTAACAGGTACATCGCTTCCGTCAGCGGCGGCCACACCGTTGCCAAAGGTTCTTGCAAACCCTTCAGAGTCGACACGCATTGCTCATGGTATTGGTCATCTGCGTCCACCAGGGCCACGAGGGGTCCCGCATCCACCAAGATCACCGGGAGCCCCTTCGGCTCTTTAGCAGGGCGGCGAACTGACGGCCCGCTCCCACCGAGCGTTTTCGGTTTCCGCCGTGCACAATTCCAATCAGATCCGAAACCATTTCATAAGGCGATCCGGCTGGTTCTTGCTCTTCGATCCATGTCTCGATCGCCTGGCGAATCACCTCCGACGCGGACACTTGCTTGCGCCGCGCAATGCGGGCGATACGCTGCCTGGTTTCCTTATCCACCCTCAATGTCACTGGAGATGGCATAACAGTCCCTCGGAGAGCTAGATTAATGTATTACGACATGTAATACAAGAGGTTTGCGCTGGCGGGCAAAACGGCGTGCTCACAAGGAATTATTTCTGCTCGGACCAAACGGACCGAAAATTGCCGTTGCAACAATCGAACAAGTCGCCGTATGCAGTTGAGGGAATGATAATCGCGCCGCAGTGTGCGCGTAACTTAGTTTGCGAGCACCTTCTAAGCGACAAGGTAGTCATTCTCACGAAATTCGATTAAACTCACTATTAGAATCATATAGTTGCAGGGGGCGTGTAGCTCAGCTGGGAGAGCACCTGCTTTGCAAGCAGGGGGTCACCGGTTCGATCCCGGTCACGTCCACCAACTTTTTCTCTGATTGCAAAACACTTACTGAATTCATCTCTTCTCCAACCCCTCGTTTTTCGTGCACTGGAGTGAACCCCTAAAGTGAGATAGTTTCATGATGCACACTTTGCGAAATCGCAAAACGGGCCGGAAAAGTGCGCGGCGGCTTTCACAGAAGCGCGACGTACGTCCGAGACCGCTGTTCATCCGCATCTCGCAGGCGCGATCCGGCGCTCTAATTCAAATTTCCACGCCTTTCTGGGGTTCAAAACCAGAGTGTGATGCACACATTTGTCTCAACCTGGGGTTCACGTCCCAGAATTTTCGGCTAAGCCAAGTTCCCCTACGTGTGTGCTACTTCTGGTTGTCGTCCTTCCGAATGGACGAAGGGAACCCCCTGCCGGGTGAGCAGGGACTTTGCCGACGTCCTTGGTTCAAATCAGGCCGCCGCTAAAGATTCCGCCTGGATTTCACGATGGTCACGCACGATTGTAGTTTCCAGGTTGCCCTTTCCCTCCAGAGTCGCCGCCAAGCGCGGAGATCACTTGTTACAAGCCGACTTCGCGGGACTAATCCGGCTGGGGGATGCCGAGCGACGACAAAGTTGCGTTTATCCGCGCTTGGTTTACGGCGTGATTCGCACGGATATGTGAAGCAGATACACCACGAAGAATTGGAGGACGGCGATAAAGAGCGGCCCAGCCCATTTCCGAAGGTCATGCTGAAACAGACCGATTCCGACATCCAGTAATTGCATGGTGCCGGCGAGCGCACCCAGGATCAGCAACGCAGGCGTCGCCTGTTTGTAGATCGCCCCCAATACGAACAAAGCCAGAGGAATTCTGGGCGCCGCCGCGTACATGGCCAATAGCAACGGCGCCCGCGTTCGAACGGATTCGGCAGGGACCAGGATTTGCGGACGGATGATCGCCCCGATGGAAAAGCCGCTCGCGACCAGGACATTGATTGCCGTGACCACCGAAGCCAGCCGAATCGCCTCTATTGTTGTCATTGATTCCTCTCTCTGAGTACACTCGTTATTGACATGAGCTTCCTCTCTTCCGTTGTGATGTTCAGAGCGTAGCCCGTCGGCTCCCCCCAAAAAGCATTGGTCCTGCGTTTAGTTGAATGGCGAGAGAAACGAGTAGAGGCTCATTTCTTAGCGCCACCTTTTCCTTACTTCCCTGCGTCGCCCCTGCGGAATTCGATGCTGACTTCGTCCAGCCTCGTTTTCAATGCGCTGTCGAGTTTGCAATCCGCCGCGGCCAGGGTGTCGGTCAGCTGCTCGACGCGGCTTGCGCCAAGGATGACCGAAGTAATGGCAGGACTCGCCAGCACCCAAGCGACTGATAAGGTCGTGATTGGCGTTCCATGCTGTTTGGCGATTTCCTGAACCCTGCCAACTGTTTCAAACTCGCGCTCGTGCCAATACCGGGCACGATACGCCTGCCCGAATCCGCCGAGTTCCGCCGAAAAGCGACCCTTCTCAGGCGTATCGCCGTGCTTGTATTTGCCGCTCAGAAGGCCCCCGGCAAGAGGATTGAACGGAATCACCGCAAGACCTTCTTCCTGCACCAACGGGAAAAGCTCTCGCTCAACTTCACGGAACAGCAGGCTGTAACGTGGTTGGGCCGAAACGAAGCGCGTCAGCTTTAGCGTGTCCTGCCGTCCAAGCGCTTTTGCCAGACGGTAGGCGAGAAAGTTTGATACGCCGATATAACGCGTCCTGCCCGAACGTACGATCGTATCCATAGCCCCAACCATTTCGTCGATCGGGGTGGCGGGGTCATCTATATGCAGTTGGTAAAGATCAACGTAATCCGTATTTAGGCGGCGTAGCGAAGCGTCGATGGCGTCGAGTAGGTGTTTTCGCGAGCTGCCTGCATCCCAAGCGGCTGGCCCCATTTTCCCGCCGCCCTTTGTGGCGAGGATAAACCCTGCCCGCTTATTGCTGAGCCACCGGCCTGTGACGATTTCAGCACCACCGACCTCCGCGCCAGGGGGATATACGTCAGCGGTATCGATGAAGTTAATCCCTGCCTCGGCTGCCTTATCGAGCATCCGATGCGCCTCTTTTTCATCCGTTTGCTTTCCGAATGTTCCCGTTCCGAGGATCATGCGAGAGACGGTTAAGCCGGTCTGACCAAATTTCGTGAACTGCATCAGGACTCCTTACCGCTAGCGAGAAAAACGCTGCTCTCGCCCAAAACCGATTAATGATGACATTCATCATTATTAATGATACCCTTTCATTATGTCAAGGGATCTAGAAAGGAGCGTAACGATTGCGTTTAACTAAAGAACAAGCCGAACAAAATCGGCATCTGATTGTCGAAACTGCATCGCGGATGTTCAGATTGCACGGCATGGAAAATGTCGCCGTTGGCGACATCATGAAGGAATCCGGCTTTACACATGGCGGATTCTACAACCACTTTAAATCCAAAGATGCGTTGGCGGCTGAAGCTATTGCTTCTGCATTCGATGTTGTCGCAAGTGATCTATCGGAAGAGCTGGCATCCGGAAAAAATCCACAAGAATCGCTTTCATCGTTCGTCGCGCGGTATCTTAGTCCTACGCATCGCGACACTAAATCTGGAGGATGCCCAGCACCAGCCTTGTCCGTCGATGCCGCGCGAAATGGAAAAACCGTTCAAACGGCTTTCGTCAAAGGCGTTAAAACCTATCTCGATATAATCGCCGCGCAAATGGGTGGAGACCAGCAGGAAGCAAGGAAACAAGCTATAGCTTTGTTTAGTGGCTTAGTGGGCGCAGTGATGCTGTCCCGTGCCGTGAAAAAAAGTGATCCGACACTTTCCGACGAACTACTCAGTTCAACGCGGAAAATTGTAGAGCTGAAAAAGTGAAATATGCCGAGAGAGAGCGGAATGGAGACAGGAGAAGTTCCCAATCGCGGGGTAGGCAGACTGGAGGCCTATTGGACGGGAGTTCTGGAACGGTTCAAAAAGCAAAGCGAAGCTCGCCACTCGAAGGAGGGCGCCGTGGCTTGGTGTGAAGACCCGTTGAGTCGCGATGATTCGGCGATCGACGCGGATAAGGAACAACGGTTCCCGTTATTAAAATTGGAGCAATTGAACGATCAGCAGCGGCCGTTTGCGGATGAGATCCTGAAAGTCTCGAGCATCGGGATTGCGGGTCCCTTCAATATGATGTTGCGCAGCCCGGTCATGGGCCAGCGCATGTTTGCCATGCTCGATTACCTGCGTTTCAACACTTCCGTCCCGCGCAAGCTGAATGAGTTTGCGATCCTGATCCAGGCGCGGCTGTGGACTTCGCAAGTGGCGTGGACCGCTCACTACCCGCTCGCGCTGAAGGCCGGGCTGCCGCAAGCGGTCGCCGATGATTTGAAGGTAGGAAAGCGCCCGGCGTCCATGCAACCGGACGAAGCCGCCTTGTACGATCTCTGCATGGACCTTGCGAAGGATCGCGTCGTAAGCGACGCCTCATTCAAAAAAGCGCGCGAACTTTTCAGCGACCAGCAAATCGTCGATCTGATCACGGTCAGCGGCGTCTACATTACCTTAGCCATGTTGAGCAATACGGCTGAGGACGCGATTCCTGGAGGCAAGACGCCGCCCCTGCAACCGCTCGCGGCGCGCTGAATGTTCCTCAAAACCAAAGGAGTCCATACATGGGAACGCACCTCAAATTGACTGCCAGCGACGGCCACAACTTCGATGCCTATCGTGTCGATCCAGCGGGGACGCCCAAGGGCGGAATCGTCGTCATTCAGGAAATCTTCGGCGTTAATCGTCACATCCGCTCGGTCGCTGCCCGTTTTGCTGCGCTCGGCTACGTCGCGATTGCGCCGGCCCTGTTCGATCGCATCGAAGCGGGGTTCGAAAGCGGCTATTCGCCGGAAGAAGTGCAGGGCGCAATGCGCTTTGTCGCCAATCCACCAATGCAGGCCTGGATGTTGGACGTCGCTGCCGCACACGATGCGATCTCTGACGTCGGCAAGATCGCGGTCACCGGCTTCTGTCTCGGCGGAACGCTGACCTATGGCGCGGCGACCAATCTGCCGGGCTTCTCGGTTGCAGTCGGCTATTACGGCGGCCAGATCGTCAGGATGGCCGATCAGTCCCCGAAAGTCCCAACCATGCTGCATTTCGGTGAGTTGGACGCGCACATCCCGATGAGCGACGTCGAGACGATCAAGTCGAAGCAGCCGTCGGTCGACGTCTTCACCTATAACGCTGGTCACGGCTTCCAGTGCGACGAACGCGATAGCTTTGCCCCCGAAGCAGCTCAAATCGCTTGGGGTCGCACCCTGCGCTTCATCGACAGCCACGTGTAAGATCATCGTCAGCGACAACGGCACGGAACTCACGTCCAACGCCGTACTCGCATGGTGTGGGGAGATAAGTGTGGAGTGGCATCCCACTCCTAAAGTCGCTCACAGACATCATGGACGCTAGCATAGTGTTCGCTGGCCACAAAACGCGAAGAGGAATGGAACTTCAGAGAAGACAATTTCACCGTGCCGCGGCAATCGGGTAGTTATCGGTTCGTCAGTCGGACTAGTATCGATAAACGCGCTTGTGCTGGAACAACTTCGGAACATTTGAGGGAGAAGATTGGCTTCCCAATAACCCTAAGCGACGGTTGAGCAACGACTTATGGTTTTGAAATTGAACCTGTTAACCGAAGGGTTGCTAGTTTGAATCTAGCTGCGACCTCGTTTATTTGTTTCTTGGTAGTGTGGGCGCTTGGAATGTGCGACCGCCCGGTAAATAGCATCGGACGACTACTCCGAAGAGCCGACAATTCGCCCGGAAGCTGCTCGTCAGCTCGTACTTTAAAAACAATCCATTCACTTTACTGGTTCTCGCACCTATGTGCGGGTTTCGCTGGCATCTAGAAGATGGTGGAGGCGACTAATCGCTGCCTCGATGTCATCGGAGCCGACCATCGCATCACTCTTGCTGGCCTCCCGCCCATTGTTCACTTGTTGCCCGGTCAGAATACAGAGGAAGAAGCGGTTTGCCGCAAAACGTCTTGGAGTCAACTTTGCCCGTCGTCCTATTCCTTGTGTTAATCGTGCTGATGTTGCCGACGACCGAGACGTCGACGATCTCGTCCTTCGAGACGTAGGTCTCCCGCCAGCCCATAATGTTCCCGGTGTTATCCTTACTCATCATCATGCGCTTCTCCTCTGAGTGGATTGTGGCGACTGCAAACGGGGGAACGTGATGGAAGCCCGTGGCTCTGGAACGTCATGACGGGTGCTTGCTCGCAGGCAAAGAACACGGCGCCTGCCGTGCTGCTGCCTACGATGAGATGAAGCGTACGACAGCGGGTTCCAATTATTTCGTTACCTCTGATCCCTGCGACAGCTTCATTGTTCCTCATTCAGGCAGATCCTCCAGGAGGCATTCAATCTCTGTCCATGATCTTTCTAACGTGAGAGTGAGCTGAAGAGCCAAGTGGCTGGCCGACTCGTAAAATGCGTGTCGCCTATATGTCCCGGAAGTTTCGATGACGGAACTTAGGCGGGTAAGGATGGCGTGGGCATCATTTATAGCGGCGAAAGCGCCTTCTCGCGGGTATTGCACTCCTATTCCTCTGCCTTTACAGCCCGCATGTTCTCGCGTCTCCTGCGTGGGCTCTCTATTTCAGTCCTAGCCACCTGTCTATGAAAACGTCTCGATCGAAACTCTGTGGGCTTCTTGACACGCCAGCTTTTGTGAACCGTGCGCATACCGAAGTGTGCTCGACAGGGCAGCGTGTCCAGCGAGCAACTTCACAAGATACAAATCCATCTTGCCGACAACGGAAGTAACGCGGCTGTGCTTGAGAGCGTGAATATGCCAACACGATTCACTGATTGGTCTCTCGCCTCTGGCAACGCGAGCTTCGGACGCAAGCCGGCAGTCCTTCGCAAAAATGCGGTAAACAGTGTTGCGGTTGAACCGACCTTTCTGCGAAACGAAGAGAAAATCGGAACCCGAATCGGCTGGCCTCACTTTCAACCAGGTCCGTAAAGCGGAAACCTCGTCCATGCACGGACGGCCCCGCATTCGAAATAGAGGCTGAGTAGTTGTCAACGATCCCTTGAGTCGCTGAATCGTGATTTCCATGTTGCGCCAATCGATGTTACCGAGCTTGAGAGAAATCAATTCGCTGACCCTGAAGGCGTGCTGAAAGCAGACGATCAGCATGGCATGATCTCGAGTGCTCCGTCGTCGAGCAGTTTCGAAGACATCTAGCAGTTCGCCCTCAGTTAAATGCTTCAGTGAGTTCGATCGTTCCGTCTGGGAGGTTTCGGCGCGATGCCTCTGCATTAACCCCATTTTGCCACTCAAAGCTGCTTTATATGTAATGTCTGAGCAAAGCCGCTTTGTAATGGCTGGGAACGAAGTCGCACTATCCTTTAGAAAGCGACATTTCGGCCTCCTGCGGACAATGTAAGCCCGTTGTTTCTGCAGCTGAATTGGCTAAGCTGGTTAGGATCAACGCACGTTGCGTAATGCGACGTTCGCCTTCACTGTGGGCCGGCGAATAGATGGCGAATACAAGGCGAAGATTTCTGGCTTTAAGGTGCGGCTTGACGATGAAAGCGGCTTTCTGTAGGTTGAGCGCGTGCCTTCTCAAGTAACCAATTACCTGTCGCGGATTGGTCGCCGAGGTGGGCGCTCGAAATCCGCCCTGAAATTGGCTGCCGTCCGGGCGAACCTTAAAAAGGCTCAGGCCGCCCGGCGCAAGTACTCGCGATGCCCCCGCTACAAAAACCGGAGCCATCGATTTTCGCCCGCGACCGGCCGCTGTCCATGCGGATACGTTAGGCCCGCTATTCGGAAACTAAACCGCAGAGGCATTCACTCTATTTCTTAGTGGATCTGTAGCTGAAGCGGTTGGAGTAGTCATCTCCGATCATCGGTTTCGGCTTTTTCGAAGCCTTCGCAGCTAGCGCAGCCGCTAAGCGCTTGTCCGCCCGCCCTGTCGGCGCTGCGTTCCGGCTGGTCTAACCTCAGCAGGCGATTTTTGCTTTTGTTTTCAATGCCAGTCGGGTTCTAGCTTAGCTTTGCATCGACCCATTGAGATCACCGCGTTAATCAGAACTCACGAGACTGGATGTCGCAGGTGGTTGGTTATTTCGAAGCCATCCAATCGGCTGAACAGCGTACCACTTTGACGTTCGCAGTTTCCTCAGGTCGAATCAACTGCCGAGCTTTACGGGTTCGGAAAAGTGAGAGTCAGGAATTGGTTGGCATGGGCGCGCGCCCAAGTACCGTCGGGATCGTAGGTTTTCATGCTGGAAGCGATCTCGGCGGTCTTGGCGCCGAGATCCTTTTCGTAAATCATGCCATTCTGATTGACGCTAAATGTTTTTACGCCTGAGGAGCGATAAACCGCGGGAAACGCGACGACAGCGAAGGCTCCGGTCATCTTGCCGTCGACGATGTAGTTCCGCGCGCCACCATGCGCGTGCGAACCTTGCGCGGTGAGCATGAGGAAGTAGTAGCCGTGGAAGGGTGTGCGATCAGAGCGCTTGTAACTCGCCTCAGCCAAGTAAGGTCCGATGGGGTTCTTGTCCATATCGTTGCCGTTCTCAGGTGAAAAGAGGCCGTCGTGCCGGCCCGGCGAGCAATTCAGCTGTTGCGCATATTCGCCGTTTTGGGCATCAAATTGATTTTCGGCGGCGATGATGCCGCGGAGCGCTTCCGTGGCGTCCATTTCATTTTCGCCGATGCGCCGAAACATAATTTCGCGGCTGCCGAGATCGGAGTCGAAAAACCATGAGCCGTTGTGCTCTACGAGCGGGAACGGCACAGGCCAGTTTTCTGCGCCGACGTAAACCGTGGTCTCGTTGTCTGGCTCCGCGACGAGGCGGTGCATCTGTTCATACTTTTTCGCGAACGTGTCGTCCTGGGCGTAGCGCTCAGCCTGATCGTCGCTCCAAATCACGATGTCGCGAGCGCCGGGGCCGAGAACGGCGATCAGGGCCTTTTCATCATGATTGCGCGCCGCATCGTAAAGAGCCTGTGCGGCTTCCTCAGGAGCTGAAAAGGTCTTCTGCTTCGCGTTAGGGACATTGTGCGCTGCAGCGTGGTGAGTGGGCGAAGGCTTAGCGGGAGCTGCAGTTTGCGGAGATGAGGCGCCTTGCGGTCGCGCGAGAATGGTCGACGCGGCAAAGATGAAGAGCAGCGCCACGATCGTGAACGAAAATTTGGACGAGAAAATCTTCTTTGCATCACGCGACATTTTCATCTTCCTTTTTCTTTTCTTCTGCACTTCCCTGAGTCTATCGCTACGAATAGCGTGAAAATGAGCCAAAGTCAGATGGTGCTTCACGCGGGGTTAGCGCCGGCCACCACCTCCGCCGTGGAAACCCCCGCCACCGAAGCCGCCACCACGGAAACCTCCGCCACCGAAGCCACCTCCACGAAAACCGCCGAAACTCTGTTGGCCGCGAGCGGAAAAGCCCCGGCTTTCAGCGCCATGGCCGAAGCCGCTAAATGGGCCCGAGCGGAGACCTGGATTGCGACCGTCGAAGCCGCGACCGAAGCCCTCATCCGGACGGCCGCGATTTGCAAAACCCGGATGGCCGCCATAGTAGCGGCCACGATCCCAGTGATCCCAGCCGCGGCCCCCATAGTAACCACCACCAAACCAGATTCCACCTCCCCACCAGTCGAACCCCCAGGCCGGCCATCCCCAGCCAAATCCCCAAAACGGACCGAGGCCAAACCCGACGCCGAAATAGAGGCCGGGGCCGTCATACCAAACACCGGGAACCCCCACCCAACCGGGCCACGGAGCGATGGGATAGCCGTATGCGACCCAAGGATCGTATGCGGGGACGTAGACGACCTGGGAGTCCGGATTTTTGGGTTCGATTGTGATGTAGCCGTGCTTGTCCTCAACCTTGATCTGGTCGTTGCTTTTGAGGATTTTGTGGCTTTTCGCCTGGCGGCGCATTTCCTGAATCGCGTTCGTAACGTCAGTGGGCTGATTGTAGTAGGCGTCGCCCAGTTCGGAGGTCCAGGAAAGATTTGTGGCTAAATTTTGAAGAACGGGAGGAAATGCGAGCAGCGACTTCACGCTGGGATCCCAGCTTTGTTTGTCGGCTTCGGTTGCGATTTCCTGAGGCGACAAATTGCGGCGCGGAGCGAGCCAGTCGTAGGCCTGAGCGATTTCCGATGGATAGGCGGAAGCCGCGAGGACGGAGGCGACGAGCGGATCAGGGTAGAGCGCAATTGGCGCAACAAGTTGTTGAAGTTGTTCGGGATTTTCCTGTTGATACGGCCGCTGGGCGGGAGGCGGACTAGGAGCAGGCGCTGCGCTGGATGCTGGCGGAGGCGGCGCTTGCTGTTGAGTCTGATCCTGTGAAGCGGCAGCAAGTAAGGCACAAGCTGCCATAAATGTGAGACCCACGGTTATTATGTGCAGGTTGAGTCGGCTCATCTTATCACCAAAATAAAACCAGATTCGGGCAGTGCCCGCCGGACCCACAACTATGATGCCGCGGGAGGTCAAAATGATTCGCGCTTTCTTCGGCTGCCATCAATTCTCTCAATGGCTTTGAACGATTGCCACGGTCCGCCGCGTCGCAGTGTGAACCAGTGTCTTCCCAGGGAGCACGCAAATGTTCAGATGATTCGTGGGCGCCTTGAGGGGAGGGCGCGTAGTTGCGATAAATCGCGTCACCACCAGTGTTCAACCCCGGTAGCGACAGGCTAACTCCTGATTAGCTGAGAACGGCCAAATCAAGCCGTCGCGGGCGCGTCATTAGGGGGATTGAAAAACGTAGGGAGGTGTTTTTTCGATTACAGCAAGCACGCCAAGACGGTGAAGCTGAAGACCAAGCTCGATCTCTCTAACGACCCACTGCCTACGATCGTTCACCCGGCGCCAGCCAAACCAGAGCCCGTCGTGTTCATCAAGAGGCACTGTGCCTTAGCTTATCCACGTTGGAGGAGACGCAGCACGCGAGGCTAAATCTAGAAACTGTGTTGATTCAGCCTGAGAAGAAGGGAGGCGCTCGGCAACCTCACAAGCGCCTCCTCTAACGCATCAACGTAAACCGTACCTCACTGGATCACCTCCTTCTCGGCAGGAACACCGATGTCGACAAGAACGTCGAGTGATCCGAGTATAGCTCAGGATCGAGGAGATGTCTGAACAAGCGTTTCCTTAACCTTTGGGTTTGAGGACGCGAAAGTCAGTTACCGGAAAGTGCCGCGGGCTCAACCGGTGGATGCAACACCATCTGGTATAAAGCTGCTTTCAAAGGTGGTGTTTATGACCCAAGAGAAACCTCAGGGCGGGATCCAAATTGGCTAAGCGCGTGAACACCGTTATTGAATATATCGACGAGGAGTGAGTCGGCGAAAAGCGCGTGTTTCTCAACTGTGCGCAACAGCATATCGGACAATCATGTCTGCCGCTAGTAATGGCTGGCCGGTCGCGGTCGTGGTCCTCGTCTTTGCCACCTTTGCTCCCGCCGTCGTGGATGTCCTTGCGCATGAGGGCGCGACGGAAAGGGCAGTTTCGCGCTGCTTAACCGATTGCGTTTCGAAGACCGTCAATACACCATCGGTTGCGGTTGATGAAACTCAGCAATATGAAAAACGACAGGGCGTAGACGAGCTGATCGCCGGCGACCGCCCAGTTCTGAGCTAGGCAACTACCTATTTGGAGCAACAAAATGACCAACGTTCCGGCGATGAGCGCATTACGAGTAAAAAGCCCGACAAGTAATAAAAGACCCACCGAGCCTTCCAGGTATGGCAGCGCATATGAGAATGGCGCGAGAAACCAGGATGGCACGGGAGCACCCTGCATTTGCTTGGTTATGTAGGCCAGGAACGCAGCATGGCCTTCCGTGAGTCGCATGACTCCGTGCAAAAAGATGTTTGCTCCAAAAGTGATGCGCAAGAGTGAATATGCGATTTCCGAGTTTGACGGAGCGCTGCGCATCGAAAAGTTTTCAACCTCCCAGAAAATGAGAGTTCGTAGCTATGCAAAGGTTTCAGCCTAGTTTAAATCTGTAAAGCCATGGGGATTCTTCACCTTCGTGAATGATGGCTCAGCCATGCCTCTTGGATCCGTGTGATGGCCGTGAAGCCTTTACATGCTAAATACTCCCCAAAGTCGCACTAGAAGCTCTTCCTGATTCCCAGAGCGAAATTGATGCTGACAAGCCTGCTGCTGCGCTTGCCGGAGGGCGCGAATTTCATCGCGGCGAGTTTGCGACCAGTCGGGACGAGATATGTTGCGAACGTCATGTCTCAGCCCTGAGTGGTCTTCTTCTTGGCGCGCATCGCCATGATGCCCGCGTTGTCGAGTAGGCCGGCGATCGTATGAAGCTGCTTCCTCGCAAGGTCATTTAAATGCTCCCCTCGGTACAATCAGCATTTTCTCCAAAGTATGCGAAGAGTCCTCTGACGGCAGTATACGTTCGCTTCGGCGCAACGGCTCGATCTGCGTCAGACGTTATTTCCGGGAGCTTCTGCGACTCTACGTTGACGAGTTACCTGCGACGTCACGATTCAATTCGCTCGAGGCGCAGGCTCAGTTTCCATCAATGATTGCCATCACTCTCTTCTTGTTTTCTCTTTGGCGCGCAAGTTCGCTTCGAGGCGCTACGCAAGTTGTTCAGAAGATGCGTTGTGTACACGTCGCTGGCGATAAACTCCGCTCCGTCGCTCATGATTTCCGCCAGAACATCTTCGCCGCTTCGATCGATGAATGTCACGTCCTTCAGTTCAACGAGACATCTGGGTGTGTCCGCGCCGCGCTCTCCATGCTGACCTCAACTCAGTGGCCGATTGTCCGACCAACCGACCCTGCAGAGACCATCTCTGCTCATCGAGCAAATCCGTAATAGTGATCTTCAGCACTACTCTTCCTCGCGCTGACGGGTGCAATTTGCAATCGTGATACCACAAGAATTGCCTGGTGCCCCATGCGACTAGGCCGCCTTGCGATTCGGTTGCAAGGTCGTGCGGTGTTGGCAGGTCGTCACCACAAAGGCAGGCTGGCGGTGGCGCTTGGCCACCGCCAGTGACTTGGTGGGTGGGGTCAGGCGGAATTTGTTTTAGTCCCCGGCCGCCAGGGTCTGGCCCGGGGCCGGTGGTCGGACTTCGATCGTCTGATGTTCGGCCGATGTAAGCTCTTCCATCTCGTGTCGCGTGGGGTAGACGAATTCATGACCGCTCGTACGTCCCGGGTAAAACCAGTCCAGGATCGCCTCCGGCTGTCTCGACCCTCGCTCTGCTAAAGTCACGGCGGTGTTATCGGTCGGCTTTGAGCGCTCGGCGGCGTTGGCCAGGACGGTCGCAACCAGCTTCAACCTGTCGGAGTTAAAGATCTGCACAACGTTGAGATCGGAACCATGATCGATCAGCACGAACCAGTAGGTTCCCGCTGGCAGTACGCGCCCAGGAATCTGCACGGGCTGGCTGAAGTTGAGTTGCGTGGCTTGGTCCCACTCGTCTGCGTGTGCAAGAGGAACCAGGAAAAAAAACGCTAGCATTACAGCAAGAGCGACAACACTGTTTAGTATTTTCATAACTATTTCCTCACTCCCTTGATAATAAAATCTGCTCAAACTTTGGTTCTGCCGCTGGCCGTCGCCTCACACTCATAAGTGCGTCGGCTGCGCGCAACAAGGAGAATGCACACGTCTTGCCAAAGCGCCCGGTGACCTGACGAGTCAAACGATGTTATTGTCGCGCAAAGATTTATGTTAGCGGCAAGCTTGGAGAGCGTTACGCAGTACCGGTCTTGACGAGACAGAGTTGTGGCACGCTTGCCAGATGTCTGTCACTGCGGCGGCCGAACGATACCGAACTTCTGCATCTTGTAGGCGAGTGCTGTCCTCTTGAGACCCAGGCGAGTTGCCGCTCCCCGGGCGCCTCCCACAACCCAGTTGCTTTCGCGCAGCGCTCGCACGATCTGCTCTCTCTCGGCTTGTTCCAGCGCGTTGCTACCACTAATTGCGCCGGGATCCGAGTCAGTAAAGATTTCACCTAGCGGTACTCGCAGTGAGGGACCCTTAGTTAGCAGCACTGCTCGTTCCATAAGATTCTGCAGCTCCCGAATATTGCCTGGCCATGCGTAACGCGAGAGCGCGTCCATGGTTTCGGTGGGGATACTCTCGATTTGTTTACCCATGCGCCGACCGTACTTATTAACAAAGTGGCGAACAAGAAGTGGAATATCATCACGGCGGTCGCGCAGCGAGGGAACGTTGATCGGAAATACGTTCAAGCGATAATAAAGATCACTGCGGAACTTTTTTTCGGCGACCATCTGAGTAAGGCCGACATTTGTAGCCGCCAACAACCGCACATCGACACGTTGTGTGCGAGTACTGCCCAGTCGTTCGAATTCCTGCTCCTGCAGAACTCTCAGGAGCTTGGGTTGCAATTCGAGCGGTATATCGCCGATCTCGTCGAGAAACAGCGTACCTTTGTGCGCCAGTTCGAATCTTCCAATCTTCTGCGCTATAGCGCCGGTGAACGCACCTTTCTCGTGGCCAAACAACTCGCTTTCGAGAAGGCCCGAAGGAATGGCCGCACAGTTCACCTTCACAAACGCCTGCCCATTGCGAGGGCTGAGGTCATGAATGGCGCGAGCGATCAGCTCTTTGCCGGTACCCGTCTCGCCCTGGATGAGCACCGTCGAGACCGCCGGAGCAACTGTTCGAACGCTCTCGAGCACATCTTTCAGCCTTGGGCTCTTTCCGATGATTTCTTCGAAATTGCGCTCAACCCGGATTTCATCTTCCAAGTAGAGCTTTTGCTCAACAAGCCGTTGCTTGGTTTCCGTTACCTGTTCATACTCCAAGGCGTTCTTGAGCGTAATGGCAATCTGGTTGGCAACCTGGGTAAGGAACTCGACCTCTTCCTGAGTGAACATTTCCTTATTCCTAATTCGGCCGACGGTCAATGTGCCTAGGACTACGCTCCGGCTGACCACGGGCAAAAAACAACGTGACTGGTACCCCTCTGCCATTGCCGGATCAATGTCAGCGCTGACTCGATTCAATTCGTCCCCGCTGAGAGCCAGCGGCCTACCGGTTCGAAATACTTCACCAGCAGGCGAACCATCAATCACGATCATTGTTTCTTTTCGGGCAAACCCTCTGCTTTCGGGAAAGTCCAGAACGGAAAGCCGGAGATTAGCCCCATCTCGTTCAGGAAGCGCCAAGCTAACGCAATCGCATTCGAAAACGCGGCGAAGTTCACTCGAAATAGCCTGGAAGAACTCGGGGAGGTCTAGGCTTGAAGCCACGCGATTGTTAAGATCCAGAAGTAAGCGAAGACGATCGCGTTCGTGTTGCAACTCGCCTTCAAGACGTTGGCGCTCAATGGCCTCCGAGATCGCGTCGGCAACCGCCGCCAGAGTGTCGAGCCTGCTCGAAGTCAACGCCGTCCGAGCGAACAAGGCCATCACTCCAACTATGCGATCGCCGGCGATTAATGGGTAGCCTGCGACGGCAACCATCCCTTTTCCCTCAGCTCCCCAGTTCCTCTCGATGATTTCCGGGGCATTGGCCGCATCATTGTTCACATAAGGCTTCCGTTGCTGAGCGATTCGTCCAATCATGAACTCACCGACGGGCTGGCGACTATACGGGCCGTCGATGTTTGTGTACATTCCGGAACTGGCCTGCAATTCCAGCAGATCACCACCTTTGTTAACCGTCCAAATGCGCGCAAACGCCGCATCGAGATGCCGCACCATCGCCTCAGTGCAATCGCGCAGCATTTCATGCAAGTTAATCTTACCGAAAGCCATGCTCACGTCGGCGCGAAGAGCTACCTCGCGCGCCTTTTCCGCACGTAATTCCTCGGCAACCTTGCGGGGGGTGACGTCCATCACCGCACCCACATACTCGAGGGTGCCCGAGGAAGTCTTCAACGCGCGAGCCAAAACGTGGAGGTACTTGACCGAACGGTCCGGCATCGACAAACGATGCTCAAAATCAAGATCTGCTCTCGCCTCGGACGCGCGGTCGATAGTTCGCTGCACGAGATCTTCGTCGTCGGGATGAATTCGCCGGAATATCGACTCCAACGTGGGTTCAGTCGCCCGATCAAACTCAAAGATCTTATAGGTTTCCTCCGACCAGTAGAATTCTCCACTCGCAACGTTCCAGCCGAAGCTGCCGGTGTGGCTCAATTTTTGCGCTTCGGCCAAGTAAGCTTCGCTCTGGCGCAGCTTCTCATTCGCTTGCTTGTGTTCCGCTCTTTCGCGGGCTTCGGCCAGGGCGCGCAGCACAGACGGCACAAGCCTCGATAGCCGCGTCTTCAGAACATAGTCTGTTGCGCCAATTTTGAGTGCTTCAATCGCTACTTCTTCGCCGAGTGTTCCAGAAACGAAGATGAACGGTACTTCCGGGCAGGCTTTCGTCGCGAGCTTCAATGCGGAAATGCCGTCGAACGAGGGAAGGCTGTAATCCGCGAGAATGAAATCAAATCCGCCTTTCTCAAGGGAGGCTACCAGCGCAACCTGCGTATCGACCCGCGTTACTTCGCAGACGATGTTTTCTGTCTCAAGCAGATCCTTAATCAGCTTTGAGTCCCTAGGGTCATCTTCGACCGACAGAATTCGCAATGGGTTCCGCATACTCACTTCCTTACGCTTCCCGGCGGTGGTTCATTGATGATTGCCCAGAAAACGCCCAGTTCCTTGATGGCGTTCACAAACTCATGAAAGTCCACCGGCTTTACCACATATGCGTTCACTCCCAGTCTATAGCTTGCCACCACGTCCTTTTCCTCTTTCGATGAGGTCAGCACCACCACCGGAATCATTCTGAACTTCTCCTCGGACTTAATTTGCTTCAACACCTCAAGCCCATCGACCTTGGGTAGTTTTAGATCCAGCAGCACGACTGACGGGTTGTCGTCGGACCGTGTCTTGAATTTTCCCCGGGAATAGAGGTATTCCAGGGCTTCTTCGCCATCGCGAGCGACAATGACCTCATTGGCGAGGTTGTATTCGTCAAGAGCTGTTAGGGTAAGTTCCACGTCTTTAGGATCGTCTTCAACCAGCAAGATTCGCCCCAGTTTATTCATGGTTTCCACATCTCCCCTCGTGGTTTTGGAGCGGATAAATAGAAAGTCGCGCCGCTATCAACGAGACCCTCAGCCCAGACCTTGCCTTCGTGACGATGGATTATGCGCTGAACTGTAGCCAGCCCGATGCCAGTACCTTCGTATGCGTCAGATTGGTGCAGACGTTGAAATACTCCAAACAGTTTATTCACGTATTTCATATCAAAGCCCACCCCGTTGTCCTTAACGAATACTATCAAGTCATCGGTTTTCCCGTCGACACAGCCGATCTCGATTTCGGCTTGCGTGCGCGTGCGCGTGAATTTAATCGCGTTAGAGATAAGGTTAACCAGTACCAGTCTAAGCATCGAACGGTCTCCATAGAAATCGGGCAATGCGCCGATTTTCCAGGCGATGTTGCGTCCCTCTGTGTCGTCCCGAACTTCGGTGAGAGCTTCTCTTACGAGCTGCGTCAGGCTAAATAGCGTCTTTCGCGTTTCAGCTCGCCCGATTCTCGAAAAAGCCAGGAGATCGTCAATGAGATTTCCCATTCGCTTGGCCGAGTCCAGAATCATCAGGAAGTAGTGGCTGCACTTTTCATCCAAGGTGGAAGCCGCCTTCTTTTGAAGGAGCTCAGTATAACTAGCCATATGGCGGAGGGGTGCACGCAGGTCATGCGAGACGGAATACGCAAACGCTTCCAGTTCCTTGTTGATGGCTTCGAGTTCCGTTGAACGCTTCGCAAGGTCCTGATTGAGACTTTGGATTTCGTGCTCCCAGCGCTTGCGCACGGTGATGTCATTGTTCGTTTCCAGGACGGCAATAGGCTGCTCCCGCTCGTCTCTGCGCAGGGACCACCGACTCGCCACGATTACCTGGGTTCCGTCCGCTTTCGTGTGCTTGAGTTCGCCTTCCCAACGCCCGGTCCGTAGGAACTCTGCCTGGATGCCTTCGAGCGGCGATGGAAAAACGGTCCGCAGAAGTTCATGAGAGCTCTTTCCAATCGCCTGCTCTGGCGTCCACCCGTACAACTCCTCAGCCCCCCGATTCCAGTACCGAATGTTGTCACTCATATCCCGGACGAAAATCGTGTCGTGTGTGAGATTGAGCAGGCTGCTTCGTTCCGACACTTCGATTTCGAGCTTGGCGTGAGCTTGAAGAAGATCTACCTCGATGCGGCGTCGAACAGAGCTAAACCAACTGACTAGCCATGCGAACAAAGCGAAAAGAATAAAGTAAGGGATATCAGAAGGTAAGACGTACAGCGTGTGAGAAGGGTCTACGAAGAAGTAATCGAGGCTTATCCATGAGAGCAGAAGCGCCAGCGCGGCAGCTCTAGTCCCTCCATACCAGGCGGCCACAGCGATGGCAAACAGGAAGAGCGTTATGTTGCGGAGCTGTAAGCGCTCGATGAGAAGCGCCCCGCCGAGCGCCACGGAGACGGAAAGCACTGCAAGACCGTAGCGTAGGACGGGGGACTGGGCAATCCGTAATCGGGGTTTCGACCGGGCCACTTTCACTTCGGCACTTTGCGGCATTTATTGGCGCCAAGTATAACGCTTTTTGGTTCGCTTCATGCCGTCCGACCTGTCTCCCATAGAGCGCCGCCTCGGCTCATCATCGCGTCTAGTGGCAAAATAAGTGCTCAGGCTGGGGGACCTTTGCCTAAATCCCCGTTGATTCGACATATTGGCTCGGCGGATGCGATCTGCATCGTAGCCTGTGAAGAACAGTACCGTTGCTTCCTAACTGCGTTGTTCATCGGTCATCCGAGCCGTCGAGTCCTCCGAATCTACGGCATGAAGAAGCTCGGGATCTCGTGACCGGTAAGGGAATTGCGAGTGGGACCACGGCCAATGCACCTGATTTCAGGATATCTTTGTGACTCTGGAGCAGGCGCGACTGAGGAAGTGAATCCATCGGTCTACCTCCGATCAGGGGAATTATCTCGCAGCATGAGCAAGCTGACCGAAGGTATCCGTTACCGTGTGGTGAAAGACCTTATCGGACCGGTGGCTCCGTCGCTCTTGCCGCTAGAATCCGTCGATTCCACGCTGTAGTAGTAGGTCGTCTTCGGCGGGAGGTCATACAGGTTCACACGAAACGCGGTCGATGAATGGTAAGGGTTTAACCTGATCGGATTCTTGGCGGTTTGGTTCAAATTTTTGGGATCCGTACCGTAGTGCACAACCCCGTAGTGTACGGGCAAGCCACCGGGATTGTTTACCGTCCATCGGATAACGGTCAAATAGCCACCCACCAATGGAACTTCTGGCCCCTCGCTGATCTTTACCCGCTCCGCTCTTGCAGTGACTGGACTTTCTTGGGCTGGCAGACTGCCGCTCAAGATAATGATTGACAATGCCAGGAGCGCTTTTTTCATGTTCACACCTCAACTGACTCAAGGATCAATTAACAGCCAGCGTCTCTTTTTTGGTTCTGGCTCGTCCGCTCGCATATCAGATTTTGCGAGACGGACGAGCCGATGTCATCGTTCCGTATGGCGTGTTGCGCTATTGAATCGGGGGGTTTGGGAGTGGCGCAACGCCGCATATTTCCGATGCGCAGGGCGGCAGCGGCGGTGTCGGTATAAGTTCGCCGTTGCCTTGCCTCGACGGTGAACAATTCGGATCTGTGGCGGGGTTGCAGGTCCTGCAACTCCCCGTGAAGGCGTCGCTGTTGGGGTAAGGTGTCGTGTAACCGTCGGTGAGTGTTTCTAAAAACGCGACGATCTGATCTTCCTCTTGATCCGTCAAGCCGAGCATTCCCGTCGTTGTGTCGAGATTGTTCGGCACCTCTTTCATCGGCCAGCAGGTCACCTTCTCGATCGTTCCCGCCGGGCAGTGTCCAGAAGTGACAGGGTAGGCATAGCTGGTGTCGCGCGTGTTGTAGAAATGTACAATCTGCTTCAAGCTCTTGAGGTAGCCGTTGTGAAAGAACTCCTTCTGGAAATATGGGTTCCCTGTGCCGGCTTCCGTGGTGGAACACTGTCGCGGTGTCATCGCCACATTGCGAGTTGTGGCGACTTGGAATTGACCGTCGACAACTGGTGCATACTGTGTCCAATTTTCGTTCGGGTTGGGGGCGGAACCGGGACCGCTTCGAAGGAAAGTTCCCATTCCCAAATCCCTGAAAGCGAAGCCATAGGGATTGGGAGTGAACCCGGAGGCGTCCGGCTTATCTTCGTAGTAAAACGGGACCCTGGGATTAAGCGGTATTCCTTCATTAGCCGAACCGAAGCAGGTGAATAGAGGAGGGTTCGCCGTCGCGGTCGTGCTCGTATCCACCTGACCTGGCTGCAGAGTCGTTCCTCGTCCGTCGACGTGGCACGAGTTGCAGTTGCCTTTGCCGTTGAATAGATTGTAGCCAGCCGTCTCGTCTGATGTCATCGTGTACAGGCTCTTCAGGAACGCATCGAATTTCGACGAAAAAGCGCTGACCTGCACGGACTGCTCGTAGGCGCTCACAGAGTGTCCCCAGTTGTCATACGCGGCGTTTGCGCGGGAGCGATCGGTCGGACTTAGAGGGATGGGCGTAGTGTTTTCTCCGAACACCGCAGCTCCTCCTGGAGTTTTGCAGATCTCCTCAGTCTCCGGGGGAAAGTTGATATCGAGCGAGCCCTCACCCCAGACCTCTTCAAAGAGTTTCCGATACGAAGCCCGCTGAAGGCGAAATGGGACACAAGCAGTGTCAGGGAAGTCCATTTCGTTGGGATCCACCGGCGGTTCCGTTGCTTGTTGAGCACTTGGATTTCTTGTTAGATATCCGGTCGCGCGTGAATCGAATAAGTTTCCGCCAAAGAATAGTTGCTGTTCTTGGTTGTACTGGAGTACCGGAAAAAATGGAGCATACGTGTGTCTCTGCGGCAGTCGGACGCGGGTCCGATAGTGAATCGATCCAGGATACGAGACCATGGTCAAATTAACTGACGGGATTGGTCCGCTAAAGCCAGCGTATGGCATGTGGCAAAACCCGCATGCTTGATTTCTGTCGACTGACATTTTCTTGTCGAATAGCATCAGCTCGCCGAGTGTCTCTATTGCTTCCGTTCCAGTATTCTTAAGGACCGGAGGCTGACCTGTCAGAACAGGGGGCGCTAGAGCTCGCCACCGCGCAATGGCCCTGCCCTCGATGACATCCACCTCGCGCTTAACTCTGGCTATCTCCGAATCCAAATCGGCAGGGAGAATCCCAGGTGGGTACGGGTTGTAAACCGGGAGTGGCGCCTCACCCTTTCCGTTCTGGGGGTTTTGCGCCGATACGGGCACTATTTGCGACGAGATTAACAAAGCGGCGATAGCTGCGATGGTAACCCTAGCTAATGCTATGACTTTTCTTCGCTTCATGGGCCAACTCCTTTCATGGATAGGATTCGAAGGTGATTCGTCGCTTACCTGGCCCGGGTGGACGAGTTACCCACCCCCCATTAGTCTTATTCTCTATTGATCCACTTCCGGACGTACGCTGGGCAATTCTTCAAGGCTATGCCGCCTGCTTCGCAGCGCTCAAGAAAGCTGAGGACATCTCGACTGACCAGAGTTAGATCCTTCAGGTCCAGCACAATACGGCGCCCCTTCGCTTCGGACTTAATGAGTGCTTCCAACTCGACCGCTTGCTCTTCATCCATTTGGCCGTTTAGCGTGAAGACCACTTCCCCGTTTGATGACCTCTGAATCTTCAGCATCCGCCCCCTCGTCGGAAGCACTCTCCGGCATTCAAATTTCTGGCAACTTCGCCTGGAATTGCTTCGAACTCGCGTGTGTGACCGGGCCAGTAGCCGCATGCACTGCACCAAACTGAACGACTTCGATTCGCTGCAGCGCGCCTTTCGCCATGATCAATGACCCGATCTCGCCATGCAATTTCCGGAGGATTCTTGGTCTCCTCAAGTCCCCGTGATCCTCGCACGCGTCTGTACTGGCAATCACAGTGCCAGTCGTAAGGTGCTGAAAATAATAGACATTGATAGAGACCGTGATTACGAATTTTCGTGAAAGTACGATATTTCGTGTCGGCACTCTTGCAGATTCGTTGAAGACGCACTGAAATTGCGGATTAGATGGCTACCCAGTTTTGAAGCGATTCTTGCTTATCTTTAGCGTCTTGATCTTCGAATCTAAGGTAGTTCCTGGCATACCCAGTTTGGCGGCCGCGCCTGAGCTTCCGTACACCCGTCCTCCTGTTTCTCGCAGAGCTGCCTCGATCATCTCTTTCTCCTGGGCAGCAAGCTTTTCGGAGAATTCAAGCTGCACTTTCGGCTCAGTCGCCGGAGGTCGTCGAGAGAGCCAACTCTCATCGACTGAGAAATTCTCTGTTTCACAAACAATAACAGACCGCTCAATCACGTTCTGCAACTCACGAATATTGCCCGGCCAGGGATATGACTGAAGCGCATCGAGGCTATTCTTGTTCAACGCCTGAAAGTACTTTCCTGATTTCCTTGCGTAACGATCAATGAAATACCCAACTAGCAGGGGAATGTCTTCTCTTCTTTCACGTAGAGGAGGAATCTCAATCGGAAAAACGTTGAGCCGGTAAAACAGGTCGCTACGCAACGTGCCTGCAGCGATGGCAGCCTCCAGATCACGGTTCGTAGCGGCAATCACCCGAGCATTCGTTCGGATGGACCCAGTTCCACCGACACGCTCAAACTCGTGTTCCTGCAGAACACGCAACAGCGCGATTTGGGTCTCGGCAGGAAGCTCGCCGATTTCGTCGAGGAAGATCGTGCCGTCTTCGGCGAGCTCAAAGCGTCCTAAACGCCGCTGGGTTGCCCCAGTAAAGGCGCCCTTCTCATGGCCGAACAATTCCGACGCGATCAACTCGCGCGGGGTGGCTGCACAGTTCACACTAACAAAAGGACGTGCGGATCGCCGGGAACGCTTGTGAATAGCGCGGGCAACCAGTTCCTTGCCCGTGCCGGTTTCGCCGGTGATCAGAACACTGGAGTCGGCCGTAGCGACCTTTGCTATGCGAGAAAGCACCGTTTGCAAGGACGGAGATTTTCCCACGATTTCCTCAAACATCGATGCCCTATCTATCTCTTCGCGCAAAGCGACGTTCTCATTCTGGAGTCGCTGCTCAGACTGCTTGCGATCCTCGATATCGGTCCCGGCAACGTACCAGCGCAGGAGCTGTCCCTGTTCATCTTTTATCGGGCTCCAGCGGAAGAGAATCCAGCGATACTGCCCGTTTTTTCTCCGTAATCGCGCTTCGTATTCGTGCGCAAGGCCGCGTGGGAAATGACTTTGAGATTCGCTCGTAATACGTTCCCAATCATCTGGGTGAAAAAACCTCAGGCGGTCGCCGCTCCGCCACTCCTCGAGAGTACAACCACAATAATCGAGCGCAGTCTTATTGGTATAAACACGACTGCGGTCGGGCATTAAAACGGCGACCAGCTGTGGGCTCAATTCCAGGACCTGCAGAAGCTCCACTTCGCTTTGCTGGATCTTCTCTTCCGCATGCTTCGTCGCGGTGACGTCCGTCACGGCGCCCACATATTCGAGTTGGCCCGACGAAGTTGTGACTCCACGCGCAATGACATGCAGGTGCTTCACCGATCCGTCTGGCATCATCAAGCGATGCTCAAAATCAAGATCTGCTCGTTCATTGGAGGCGTGGTCGATAATCTGCTGTACAAGATCTCGGTCGCCAGGATGAATGCGCTGAAATGCCAACCCCAAGGTAGGCTTCGTCACTCGATCGTATTGGAAGATTCGAAAGGTCTCCGCTGACCAGTAGATTTCTCCGCTGAGAACGCTCCAGCCGAAGCTGCCCGTGTGGCTGAGGGTCTGTCCCTGAGCCAGGAAATCTTCGCTCCGTTGCAAATCGGAATAGAGGCCCGCGTTCTCCAGCGCAATTGCGGCTTGCGAAGCCAGCAACTGCAGCACTGTAACCCGGTCCGGCGTGAAGGCGCACGCAGTCAGATTGTTCTCCAAGTATAATACGCCGACAAGCTTCGCCTGCTTGACGATAGGCAGGCAGAGGATGGACTTGGATTGCTTCTGCCGCACATATTCGTCCTTTGAATACACGTTATCGGCCGAGGCATCGTCGAGGATCACAAACTGCTGTGTCCGTACAACATAATTGATGATCGATTGCGGCAAGGCGCCCAGGGCAGTTTCCTTCCGCTGCACACGAATCTTGTCTCCAATCGTCGTGGCTTCGGCTTCCACTTGCTGCCCATCCCCCCGTAACAGAATTAGCAGCCCTCGAGCTGCTCCCGCGTGCTCAATCGCGGCGCGCATGACTGCGTCGATTAGCTTATCGAGATCCATCTCGGCTGAAACGGCTTGCGAGACTTTAATAACTGTTTGCAGTTCGAGATGTTCAACAGGCGTCGCGATCGTACTCGCACCACTGGCAGTTTCTTTCTCCTCACTGAGGTGCGGAAATAACTCGTCGAGCTGTCGGACCTTGCCGTCGGCTCCCCACCGCTGATAGCAGTAACGGGCGTCGCGCAAGTATGAACGCGCAATCTTCTCAAATCCACGTGCCGCGTAGAACCGTGCTGCAGCTTCGTTTCCAACTGCTTCGTTGTGGACAAGGCCATTCGCGTGGGCTGAGCGGATGGCCTTTTCATAAAGCTGCTCAGCGTCGAGCAAACGGCCTTCGATACGCGCGAATTCCGCCGCCACTAGTGCGGCGTGGTTTTCGAAATTTTCCGGACAATTCTGCGCCCAAATTTCGATCTGTCGCTGGTGGGAGGCCAACGCTTCCAAATGCTGTGGGCGGTCGTCGGCGGACACGGAATCGCAGCATGCAGCGCGCGACAACGCGGTGTAAAAGTGATATTCGGCCCCTTCTAGCGTTGATTCCGAGAGACGCAGCAGCCGTTCCGCCTGCTGAGAGGCATGGAGAGCCGCTGAAACATCGCCCGCGAGGAAGCGCGCCTGCAGCTTGCGGATCCAATACATGCATTCGGCAAGCTGGAGACTCGGATTGGCGGCGAACCGACGCTCGGCCGCTAGCTCATCGAACTGTTCATCGTCAAAACGTCCAAATTGCCGGGTTAATCCACGGAGCGTCCGGACCAAACCGAGTAGCGCGGCAATCGTACTGACCACTTGCCCAAACCGGGCCTTCTCCGCGAATCCACGCTCGGCTTCGCGTTCCACGTCCACAAGGTGATCGCCAGCCGCCAGCATGTTCGCACAGAGAGTGGTGCAGATCCCGACAGCAAAGACCACATCGCCGATCCTGTTTGCGTCTTCGATCGCGCGACCCAACAAATCACGGCCGCTCTTGAAAGGCCTCGTCCATGGAACGACCAGACCTCCGAAAAATGAATAGGTTCGAGGTTGGAAGCGCTTCCATTCGCGTTGCTCGGCTAGTTCACAGGCTAGCCGGCCGAAGCGGTACCCCGCCTGGTAGTCGCCGAATCGCGCACCGGCGATAATCGCGACCGAGACGTAGGCGGGGCACGAAGCATCGCAATTGCCAAGTTCCAGGCTCAGATTGACAGCCCGGCAGCTCGCCAACGCATGAAGATTTCTATCCAGGTTAAACGCGGGGATTCCGAGTTTCGTCAGGATCTCGAGAGTGGCCAGGGATGCCGGATCGTTCAAGATAGGCAACTCGATCAGATCCTCGATCGCACGCTTCCCGAGTTGGGACCAGATCCCCTCGTATTCGCGCCTCACTTCCTCGTTGCTCGGGTGAGCCGACCAGTTGATACCCAGCTGCCGAAGATGCTCGAGACCGACGGTGATCGCACGGTCAGACTTATCGAGCGTCATGTAAAGATCCACAAGTAATGCAGTCACAGCAGCTCGCTCGACGAGAGTGGCGGCGCGCGCCGCAAGCGCTGTCAGACGGTCTTCGGCCGGGCCGAGTTGGGCCGTCACGTATTCGCATTCCGCCCGATTCACCTCCAGCGCAAATGCGAGATCATGCCGCCGGTCCCAACCGTCTTCTGGCAGCAGCTCCGCACCAGCGACCAGATAGGTGAGCGCCGAGGCGTACGCCGCGGACGACTTCGCGCGCTGGCCCGCGATCAGGTTGAGCCCCGCCAACTCCTCGCGCTCCTCTGGTGAGCTAATCAACGCGGCACCACGGTTGAGCTGATTGACGATCTCAAAAATAGCCTCGGTCCGCTGGTCCGGCGGCGTCTGTGTCGCGAGCAGTCTACCAATGCGCAGATGTGCCGCTGCCCGGGACTCCTCCGGGATCAGGGAATAGGCCGCTTCCTGAATGCGGTCGTGCACGAACCGATACGAGCCAGCTGTGCGCTCAACCAATTCCAAGCGAACCGCCTCCCACAGATCGGCGTGCACCTGTTCCTCCGATATCCCGAAGAGCTGCGCTAGCATCGCGATATCACCGGTGTGGCCGAGGCACGACAGGTGTTGCAGGGCAGACTGCGTTTCCTGCCGCAGACGACGTAGCTTTCCTACCATCAGGTCCACCACATTATCCGTGTAACCTTTGGCGCGAATGCGGTTCAGGTCCCAAAACCATCGAGCTCCGCCCTGATCGAACGCGAGCAATCCCTCCTCAGCCAGTGAGACGAGGAACCGAATGCCGAAAAATGGATTGCCACCGGTCTTCTCGTGGACCGACTGCGCCAGAGGACCAGCGGAGTTCGGCCCACAGCGCAGCGCGTCGGCGATGAGCCGCTCAACCTCATCGAGCCCGAGAGGCGCCAGCACGATTTCCTGCGTCTTTGCTCCCGCTTCGCGGATCGCGGCCAGCGTCCGCATCAGCGGATGAGACGAATTAACTTCGTTGTCGCGGTAGGCTCCGATCAGCAGCACGTGCCGCACTCCCGGATCGGTAATCAGGCGCTCCAGCAATTCCAGAGTTGCCGTGTCCAGCCATTGCAGATCGTCGAGGAACAACGCCAGGGGATGCTCCGGACGGGCGAAGGCGCCGAGGAAACGTCGGAACACCAACTGAAAACGGCCCCGCGCTTTTTGCGGTGGCAGTTCTGCCACGGGTGGTTGTTTGCCGATGACGAATTCGACTTTGGGTATGAGGTTGATGATCAGTTGGCCATTCGAACCCAACGCCTCGAGAAGGGTGTGCCGCCACTGGTCAACCTCGGCTTCGCTCTTGACTAGGATCTGACCCACCAGCATCTGGAATGCATGTGCAAGCGCCGCGTAGGGTACGTCGCGCTTGTACTGGTCAAATTTGCCTGCGGCGAAAAGCCCTCGCGGTGGAACCAGCGCTTTGTGCAACTCATTCACAACGGAAGATTTGCCGACGCCAGAGTAACCAGAAACAAGCACCAGCTCGGCGGTGCCCTGCACCACCACCCGGTCGAACGCCGCACGCAGCGCATCGACTTCGCGCTCCCTACCGTACAGCTTCTCGGGAATCAGCAATCGGTCCGACGTGTCGTGCGTGCCCAGAGGGAAGGGATCGATGCGGCCATGCGACAGCCATTCCTCGAGGCACCGCCGAACATCGGCTTCCAGACCCGCAGCGGTCTGATAGCGCTCCTCCGCATTTTTGGCGAGGAGCCTCATGGTGATGGCGGATAACGGCTCCGGGACCGCGCGGCGATCCGCGGGCGCTACCGGCTGACGTGCGATGTGGCAGTGGACCCACTCCAGAGGGTCGGCGGCAGCAAACGGAAGCACGCCCGTAAGCATCTTGTACAAGATGACGCCCAAAGAGTAGAGATCGCTGCGGGTATCCATCGAGCGATTCATCCGCCCGGTCTGTTCCGGCGCCATGTAAGCAAGGGTGCCCGCGATGAACTCGGGAGGCTCGGGGGACTGCCGTTCGCGCGGAAGGCGCGAGGCTATTCCAAAGCCGGTGAGCCAGACGTTGCCGGTGTCGTCGACGAGCACGTTCTCGGGCTTGAGGTCTTTGTGGATCAGACCGCGCTGGTGCACATGGCCGAGCGCCGTTGCCAAGTTAATGGCAATGCGTAGAAGACGCGCCAGATCGAGTGGCTGCTCCTTGTCCCGCTCAAGAACGCGGTCGAGAGGCTCACCGCCCGGGTCGGCGAGAACAAGAATTGTCCGCCCTTCGTGGCGCGTGAGCGCCAGTGGCTTGGCCGCCCACGCGGGCTCAAGTTCGGCTGCGAGCGAGTATTCGTGCTCAAGGCGTCGCAGACTCTGGGGCAACGGTTGTTCTGCGGTAGGAGCTACTACCAGGACTGGCGAGGGGTTGCCGTGCTGTCGGCCGCGGTAGAGGGTAAAGTCCGCGCTCTCCCGGAGGGGCACCAGTAGATACCCCGAGGGCCCCGGGATTGGTGACATTCTTGTCGCCACCGCAGCACGACCTTGAATATTCATGTAGACCGGACGCTAAGAGATGTCAACAGGAATGAAACAAAAATGGCGCTGGCCCTAGAGCTGATTCAGTCATCCAGCTGACCAGCAACTCAATGGCGGCAGGACATCCGTTCCTAGCCTTGACTATAAGATCCTGCTCTTCGTTCAGGGGCAAATCAGATTGCCTTCGCCTGCCGGATTTCACCATTTGACCTTCGAGAGTGGTCGTGGCTGGCATTTTCTTCCTCCAGTTTTCCTTCATCTCCCCCCGGGTGGCAGCGCCTAATCACTTGGGAACCTTGAGTTGTATTCATAAGCGCGCAATCTTTCGTGTTGAGGAGTGTTAGATTCCGTCGTACCGCGAGTATCCCCGCGCGGCCCAATAGTCGCTTGGCTGGTCCACCCTGTAGGTGATCTTGGTGACCGCTTTCACGTTCTTCAAGCCGAGCTTTACCGGCACGAGCAGTCGCAGCGGCGCTCCGTGTTCGACCGTCAGAGGTTGTCCGTTGAAATGCGTTGCCAGCAGGGTCTGGGGATGTCGGGCTGTAGCAAAATCCAGCGAAGCGTAATAAGGATCGGGATTCCCGGCGTCATCGAGGTTCACCGACGAATCCACGCGAGCCCATTTGGCCTGTGTAATCGGAGGATAAGCGTGCAACAAGTCGTCAAACTTGAGACCCGACCACCAGGCAATCGTGCTCCAGCCTTCCACACAAACGAATCGAGTAATCTGTTCGTGCGAAGTGAAGCGCGCCAGAAGAGTTCGAATATCGAGAGAAACGCTCACACCGGAAGCCAGCCCTTCGAGAGTCAGTCTCCATTCGGGAATATAGCTGGGATCGGGCGTAGCTCCGTTGTAGTTATTCCTGAGCGGCGTGATCTGTGATTTGCTGTACGTAGGCACGATGCGACTTGGCGAGTAAAGCGCTTCCGCGACGTCGTCGTCAAAGCGCAACGCACTGTTCAAGAAGCGCTCCTTTTTGGGCGAATCGAGATCTGCGTGTACGCCCAACCGCCCAAGCGTGTCTTGCGGCAGTAGATATCCAATGCCTGCTAATGCCCCTAACGAACCTGCCCCGAACAGAAGAACGTCCCGCCGCGTCACGCGGCGCAGGTCGCTAGGAGCTGCTTCGATCATTTTGGGACCTTGCTCCTCGGAAAATCGCTGAGCTTTCAACCGGCGCTGCGGCCGCTTGTCAGCGGAGGGGATCTCCTGGGGTTTTCGTGCGGGGTGATTCTCGTCAGCGCTCATTTTCAAACTCCTCCGATCTGTGGACTCGTGCCGACCAGCCCACAATCATGCTGCGCAGCGTGTCCCATCCATCAGCAAGAACGAGGATTACATGCGGCACAACAAATAAGATGAACAGCCACATGAGCCAGAAGTGCCACATACGCGCCGCGTCATATCCGCCGAATATCGCCGCCAGCCAATGGAGCTGCATTGGTTTATGAATCGACCAGCCTGTGGCAACTGACAAGCACCCAGCGACAGGAACACAAAAATATGCGAGCCGCTGTAGCGGGTTGTATTTCGCAGCGAAGCGCCGGTGCAACCAAGTGCGGCGCAGCAACATCGCGACCGGTTTGCCAACGTAGTACCACGCCATATTCAGTGCGCCGCTCACGTCGGAGAGGCGAGGAAGCAGAGCGCGCCACTCGCCGCTGAGCGCCAGACCAGCGATATAGACAAGACCGTTGAGCATGAAGAGATAGGCAAAGAACCAGTGTAGGCGCAGCGCGTCCGCAAGCAGGTAAGGTCCAAGACTCAAGTGGTTGTAAACCCAGTCGGGAGGGCTGCTGTAGTGATGGAGTCCGGGGATATAAGCGCAAATCCAGGTACCAACATCCGCTACGAAATCGACGTTTCCTGTGGTCGGATCCGGTTTGTGTTGGTAGACCGGCGACGCCCAGTATGTGGACATGCCGCTTAGGATAAGACCTAGAAGAATCGGCACGTTCAACCAATGGCTCCAGCGGACCAGGAGATGGTGCTTCTTGGCTACGAGCACGCCCGGCTGTTCCGGCAACGCGCTCGTCGAGTACTGTTCATTATAAGCGGATGTTGAATGGCTCATTAACCGAAACCCTTCCTGCTGGATATTGGGAGAAAATCACAACTGGGCTCAACAACAGAATCAGCAGCGCGAGCATAGTGAATGTATAAGGACGATCTAAAGCAACACGAAGAATCCATATGCTGAAGAACTCTTGTCAGGCTTGGTCGTTTGACTCTTGATGCAGCCCATAATCAGCTCGCGCAGGGAAAACGACGCCCCAGGAGAGTTCTATTCCGCATCCACTTTTGAGTTCCCGTACGGATCTGGAGGCAATGCGGGAGGCGAGCCGCGCTTCGTAATCAGGCAACCCGAATTGCACTGATGCCGTTTCCACTTCCTTCGAGAATTCAAGCCCTATCTCGCAGCCGCTCCAGTCGATCGTGATCACATCTCCCACACCTACTTGGTCGGTCGCGAGCAACTTCGCGAGCGGGTAAACCACGTGACGCTCGACTGCACGCTTGAGATGACGCGCGCCGTATTTCAGGTCCGTCCCTTCCTTCAGCAAGAATTCTCGCGCCGGCTGCGTCACGCGAAACATAAAGCGTCCTCTCGCCGTCTCTAGCAGGCGCTGCTGGACCAACCCTAACTCGATTTCGAGGATTTGTTCGAGCTCGTCTGAACGCAGGGGATGAAATACGACAGTCTTGTCAATGCGGTTCATAAACTCCGGTGCGAACTTCCGCTTCGCCGCTTCCGAAGCTGTCCGCTCGACCTTCTCGTCCAGTCGCGGCTTCGATTCCGGACGTACCGAAGGCGCAAAGCCCATGCTGTCCGTCATCAATTCCGTGATCTCCACCCCGCCCAGGTTCGAGGTCATAAAAATCATCGTCTGCGACAAATCAACCCGCCGGTTATCGCCCAGTGTCAGCGTGGCCTTGTCGAGGATTCCGAGCAGCAGCTGCCACAGCGCATCCGACGCCTTCTCGATCTCGTCAAACAGCAAAAAGGAAATCCTCAGCTCCTCGGTGTGGTACTGCGCGAGCGCTTCCTGCGTGATGAGAGGATGCGTCTCGCGGTGCCCCAAATATCCCGGTGGCGACCCAATCAATTTCGCAATTTCGTGCGAGTGCTGAAATTCCGCGCAATCCACTTTGATCACTGCGCGCGGATCGCCAAACAGCACTTCCGCCGTGGCTTCCACCACCCGCGTCTTCCCCGCTCCGGTCGGCCCCAGGAAAAGCAAGTTCCCCACTGGCCGTCCCGGCGAATTCAACCCGGCGCGAAACACCTGGTACAAATCCACCACCGCCTGCACCGCTTCGTCCTGCCCCACAATTCTGCGGCGCAGGCCTGCCTCGAAGTCCCGCGACTCCATGCTGCGCCTGCTTGGGTCTAGCTGTACTGCTTGTGTCGCCATTGTCGTGCTCCTTCCAGCTCAGCTCAGTGACTCAGCCGGACACGGATGGACATTGCAGGTCAGGAACCAAAGTGCGGCCGCGCGCAAATCAGTTCTAAATATCTGGTCCAGCTTCACTTACAATCCGCGTTCGTTGCGCCGGACATCGCGATTCGAACAAAGCGAAGACAGATGTTTGGCGCTCTTGCCAGAGCTCTAGCACTTGCGAAGGGACGACAATCGACAATTCTAGTTGGAAGAATGCTGAATCGAGCGAAAGCCGTACTTGGGGTAGATCGCTTGCGCTTGCTGACTTTTCTGGAAGGCCCGCCATTCCGCCGGCACATCTGCGTTAGGAGCATCAGCCATGACCGCACCGGCATAGATTGCCGTGGTGTTTTGATTTGTGGGGATGACGATTCCTTGAATTGGATTACCGATGCTCTCTTGGAACCGCACTTCGGCGGCCCAAGTGACACCTGCCTCCGCCTGCCCATTCATGATCCGCGTCGGTTCCGCCAGATTGCGCACGGCCACCTGAATCAATGAGGTCGGAGAATTCACCGATGCGTCGGCCTTAGAGCAATATCCGGTCCGCTTTAAGGCGTCAACTGCTGATCTGCCTGTTCGGTGTCGTTGTCCCGGCGACCATACACAACGGTGTACACGGCGGGTACCAGGAAGACTGTCACGATAACCGAAGCTAAGAGACCGCCGATGATTGCGCGAGCAAGCGGAGCGTACTGTTCGCTTCCTGCCTCTAAGCCGAGAGCCAATGGGATCATGCCAAGCACCGTTGCAAGAGAAGTCATCAGAATCGGACGCAAGCGGATCTTGCACGACTGCACTACAGCGTTCCTATAGCTGACCCCTCGACTATGCAGAATTCCGGCAAACTCCACGATCAGGATGCTATTCGAGACCACGATACCAACCATCATAATCACGCCCATTAGTGACATTACATTCAACGTCGAGCCCGTAATTACTAACAGCACGATTACACCCGCTAGCCCCGGCGGGACAGCCATCAAGATGATGAAGGGATCGATGAACGAGGTGAACTGTGCCATAAGGATCAGGTACACCAGCACTACAGCCAGAAGAATTCCAAGGCCAAATCGCAGAAACGAAGAATCCATACTCTGAACGGCGCCGTGGATCAAGACACGCATACCATTTGCCGTGGGGACGCCCTTGACCAACCGGTTCACCTGCTTAGCGACGGCGTTCAAGGCTTCCGATTTCGGCAGAACATAGACGTCGATCACACGCCGCAACTGAAAATGGTCTACCTCCGTTGGAGTGTTGATTTGTTTGGTAAACACCACAGATCGGAGCGGGGTGTACTTTTGGCTGTCCTTACCGCGAAGTGGGATATCCCCCAATTCCTCCATGTTCATGTGACCAATCCGCTGATTGGAGTACTGCACGGTGAGCATGTAATTGTTGCCCGTCCGCGGATCGATCCAATAGCTCGGAGCGATTACGCCGTTCGAAGTGAGGGCTGTTATCACGTTGTCGACGACGTCTTTGGGCGTCAATCCAATCAGACTGGCACGCTCGCGATCGATATCCATCTCCAAACCGGGATACTTCAAATCCTGCGGAATAAAAACACCAGAAACGCTGCCCGATTCCCGGAGTTTTGCAGCCAAGCTTTGCGCCTGCGCATAAGCTGCATTCTGATCATTAGAGGCGATTTGGATATCGATCGGTGCTGGCAGACCTTGGTTGACGACAGAATCCACCAAACCGCCTACTTGAAAATAGGTATCGAGCTGCGGCAGTTGCGAAGCAAGGGCGTCGCGCACTCGTGAGATGTACTCGTAGCTGCCAATCTTGTGGCCATCTTTGAGGCTAACCTGCACGAATCCTGTATCCATAGCAGAGTTCGGTGTGTAAATCGCGGACAAATCAGGCGTGATGCCAATGTTCGAAACAATCATGCCGAGGTCAGTAGAAGAAACGACTTGCCGTATTACTCCCTCCACCTTTCCGATTTCTTCGTTGCTCAATTCGATTCTTGTGCCACTCGGCATCTTTACATTCACAATGAATTGCCCTGGGTCTGTGCGGGGGAAATATGCGCGGCCCAGGAACGGCACAAATAATGCGATCACGAGTGCCGTACCGCCCAGCATGGTGATGGCCGAAAGTCGGGGTTTACGCAACATCCGGTTAGCCAGGCGCTCATACCGTTCCAGCATTGCGGCAAAGCTTAAGTTGAAGATATCGAACCCACGCTTGAACATGGAGGGCTTCTTCTTACTATCATCGTTTGCCTTAGGATGTATAAACTTGGCACAGAACAGAGGCACCAACGTCATCGAGAATATGTAGGACGCGAAGATTGTGAACACGACTCCATAGGCTAGATCAGCGAAGATGTACTTGCTCACCCCATTGAGTAGAAACACTGGAAAGAACACCACTGAAGTAGTCACCGTTGCCGCAAAAACGGCGAGCTGGACCTCTGTGCCACCGTCGCTGGCAGCTTTTTCTGGTGAAGCCCCCTCCTCCATGAAGCGGAAGATGTTTTCGAGCACAATCACGGAGTTGTCGATCAAGCGAGACAGAACCAGTGCTAGTCCGCCCAATAACATCGTGTTGATTGACCCTCCCAGGCTACTGACAATCAGTAGACAGGCCAGCACCGCGAGCGGAATGGCCATCAGCGCAGCGACAGTTGCCCTTGGGCTGCCGAGGAAGACCAAAATCATGACGCCGGTCAGAAGAAGTCCAATTCCCGCTTCCTTCAGTAGATTCCTAATGGCGCCCTTCACAAACACGGATTGGTCGAAGACAACCGCCGTCCGAAGTGTCGCAGGGATATCGACCAGCTTTGCCACGGCGGCACGCATGCCGTCCACGATGGTGATGGTGTTGCTCTTGCCCGCCTGTTTCAACACCGGTATGTACACCGAGCGTTGGCCGTTTATGCGCACGATATTCGTCTGAATAGCTCCAGAATCTTCAGCATGCCCGACGTCACCTACCAGGACGGAAGCGTTGCCAACCGAACGCAGCGGTATCGAGTTGATCTGGTCAGGCGTCGGGATTTGGCTGTTGGCATATATATTGAAGTCCTGCGTGCCGATGCGAACGTCGCCCGCAGGCAGGATCAGGTTCGAATTGTTCACGCTGTCAACAACGTCTATCACGCTCAGGTTATGCGCTTCGAGCTTCAACGGATCTACAAAGACCTGGATCTGTCGATATGTGCCGCCAAACGGTTGGGGGACCGACGCGCCCTGCACGTTAGCAATCTGGTCGCGAACGCTAAACTGCGCCAAGTCTTTCAGTTGGGTCTCGTTTAGTCCCTTGCCTTCCAGGGTTACCAGGCAAATGGGTTGACTGGATGCTGTCATGCCCAGAACTACCGGGGGAAGCGTTCCTGAAGGGAGACGTCGCAAGTCTGCGAGCGCTAGATTGGCAATGTTGCTGAGTGCTGAGTTGGCGTCCGTTCCCGGACGAAAATAAACTTTGATGAGGCTCACACCTGTAAGGGAGCGTGATTCTATGTGCTCGATGTTTGCGCCTAGGGTAAAGAACCGCTCAAAGGTATCGGTGATATCGGCTTCGATTTGCTGCGGCGGCATGCCAGCGTAGAATGTCGCAACTACAACTACGGGGATATCGATGTTCGGGAACAAATCCACAGGCATCGTAGTCATATTTGCGGTGCCTACGACGAGGATCATCAAGCACACCATGAGAATGCTATATGGATGGCGCAGTGCAAACTTGGGCATTACTGGCCTCCTCCATTGCTCTCTTGGGAATCTGTAACGCCGCCTTCCTCATGCATGATGTCACTTGCCGGTTCTTTCTGTAGAAGAGGTGTCACTTCCTCCCCATCATGAAAACGGTTGGTGTCCCCAAGCACGACACGATCACCGGCTTGGAGCCCTGCGGTTACCTCGACCAAGGTAGAGCCACGCATGCCTAGCTGCACCGCACGCTGCTCTATTTTATTATTCGCGTTCAGCGCAAACACCACCCCTGTCGAACCCGTTCCTTGTATCGCGACAAGGGGTATGGTCAACACATCTTCCCGGTGCTCTAACTGCAGATAGGTGTTGGCATACATGCCCGGAGTAATGGACAGTTTCTGGTTTGGCACATCCACCTCGGTCTCCATCGTGCGCGTGCTTAAATCAAGGTTTCGAGTAAAGCGCACAACCTTTCCGCTGAAGTTCCGGTCGAGCGCGTCCACGCGAATTTGCATTGGGTCGCCGACATGAACGTATCTCACCGCGTCTTCCGGCACTGGGACTCGCAATCGGAGCAAATCGCTTTGCGCAAGTTTGATCAGCGGTAGAGCTTGCGTTTCGGAATTTGTACCCTCCTGAATCAAAACTCCCGTATCGGCATATCTCCACGTAACCACACCATCCAAAGGCGCCGTCACGTTGGTATATGCCTGAAGCGCTCCGACGCGCTGCTGATCCGCCACGGCCGCATCCGCGCCCTGCTTGGCAGCCGAGAGCTCTGCGATCGCGGCATTCACCTGCCCTTGTGAGGCCCCTGCCTGCGACCGCGCATCATCTAGCTCCTGCGCCGCAATAAGCCCGGGCTGCTGCTTCGACGCCTCAACCAGACGGTCATAGTTGGCTTGCAGCGCCGTATGGAGCGATCTCGTCCGGCTTACTTCATACTCCGCGGCTGAGATGGCATCTTGCGATCGCAACGCTTCGGATTGCGTGCTGCGATATTGCGCATTCAATTCGGGCACGTCCAGAGTCGCGAGGGTTTGCCCCGCATGCACGCGATCGCCGATATCGACATAAATGTGCCGCAAATAGCCCGAGACTTTCGCATGTACTTCCACCACCTGATAGGGCTGAAACTGCCCAGCCAGACTCAGAACATGGGAAAGATTGCCACGCTGCACAATGGCGACAGCAGCTGATGGCGACTGCTGCCCATTCTTTTTCGGGTCTGGGCGGCCTCCGCATGCAGCGAGGCAATTGAGAACCGCACAGATCGTTGCCAAGTAACAGAAGAATGCAGTAATACGTCGTGTTGATATACTAGAGATCACTCCATTGCAGGCTGCCGGTGTCATTGCGAAGTGACAAATATGAACCGGAACGTCAAGCGTTTTTCTCCGCAGCAGAAGTCGTGCGCGAACGCCACCGCACAATCGAGGTCTCGTCGAGGATTCTCGATGAAGTCTGTGGCAAAAGAGAATCCGCCTTATTATTGGTTTATTCATCGTTACTCCACTTACGGTTGCGACCCAATCTGGAATCGCAGTGCTGCAAGGTCTGCCTCATAATCAAAGCGGGCATTGGCTTCAGCGATCTGAGCTTGTGTTTGCTGCAATTGGGCTTGGCTCAACTCGACGATGGAACTTAGGCCAAGGCGATACCGTGTGTCAGCCAGAGCGAGCGCAGTGTTGGCCTCCTTCGAGAACTCGACGGTCACAGCCATCCTCTGCTGCGCTGTGTTTGCAGTGAGCCACGCAGTGCGGACGTCCCGCACGATTCGATCAACAAGCACGCGGCTCTGTTCGTCAGACATCTTCGCTCGTAGGTCGGCTTCGGAGGCTTGCGCCCGGAATTTGAAGCCATTGAAGATGGGGACGCTCACGTTCACAGCCGCAGCCCCGTACCAATTCTTGATAAAGTAAGTGCTAGATCCGACCGGTGTCACGCCGACGACTCCCAGTCCCGAAACCGTAGGCAGAAGTTGCTTATGCTGCGCGCGACTGAATCTCACATCGGCCTCGTGATTCAGTTTCTGAGCAATAAGATCAGGGCGCTGTTGCAAGGCTAGGGCAACGGCTTCATCAGCTGAAGCCGCGACCGGTGAAGGGAGGGTCGAGTCGTCCACAAGATGATATCGTTGATCGCTTGTCGTTCCGAGCACCTCATTGAGACCGGTGATTGCTGCATCAAAATGGTTTTGCGAGTCCAGGTAAAGCAACTTCGCCTGCGAAAGATTGGCCTGCGCGAAGCTCTGATCGAGCGTGGATTTGATGTTGCTGGCAGTTAGTGCAACGACCTGGTCAGCGACTGCCTGGCGAGCGTTGACGGTGCTCTTCGCGACCTCTAGTGTGGCTTGTGCCTCGAGCGCACTGTAGAAAGCAAAATCCACAGCCAGGACGATATCTTCCCGTGTCGCTTGCGCATTTTGTTCGGAAGCTTTCGCCTGAAGAGCATATGAGGCCACCAGATTGGGCGTGCGGCCGAAGTCCGTAATCAGCTGATTGAGATCGAGCCCGGCGCCTACGTGATAAAGGAGCCGGGAAGCCGCGAGCGATCCTGTAGCAGATAAACGGGTCCCTTCCTCGGCGTCTTCCGCCATCACATTTCCATTCAAGGACGGCAATTCCGCCGAATGGGCCTCGCGAACCATCTGCTTCTGTGTAAGCGTAAGGAGTGCCGCTACGCTGATCCGTGGGTTGTTCTTCAGTGCGAGCTGCTCCGCCTGCTGCCGCGTGAGAGGCTCGCCCGCGGCCGATGCGGGAGAAGCGGGGCCAGGTACCGGCTCTTCGACATGAATATGTGGTCGGGGCGAATCTGGAAACTTCGCGGCGCTCTCCTGTGCCATCATCGTGATGGGACAGAAAAGAAGGCATATTATGAGAACTAGCATGATTCGCAGGTGCGATGCGAAGGTTTTAATACACTCCTTCGGGCCGGCGAAGGTGTGTGTCCCCTGAGGGGTCTCGAAGCGATGGCTCAGCGACCTTCGCATTTGAAGCCGCGCGCGTCGCAAACGTGTCTTTACTGCCGCCAGTGAGAGATCGAGCTCGCGCGCAGTTTCTTCTGTCGACAGACCCTCGACTTCGCGAAGTTGAAAGACCGCCCGGTGTCCTGGCGAGAGCTGGCCCATGCTCGTAGCAAGAATCTTTTGTAGCTCTTGCTGCAAATACCAGCGTTCAGGAGTCGGCCTACAATCCTCGATCTCGCAAGGCGGGGCGCCGTCTTCTCTTTCAACCTCGTCATCGATAGAAACGACCTGCACACGATGTCGGCGCAACTTCGTCAGACCTGCGTTGATCGTGATGCGAACAAGCCAGGTATAGAAACGGGAATCTCCTCGGAACTCAGACAAGTTTTTGAATGCTTGCGCGAATCCGTCCTGTGCGATTTCCTCGGCGTCTTCCTGGTTCGGCGCGACCGAGCGTGCCAGACGGAGCACCCTCTCCTTATACCGCTCGACCAGCTGTTCAAAAGCAGTTTGGGACCCGCCTTTTGCTGCTCGGACCAACTTCTCTTCATCCCAGCCAACTGACTCGCTGGCTGCGGGTAAAAGGGTTGTCCTATTCGCTTCACTCGTTAGCGCCATTTCCATCCAATCCTCTACAACAGTGACATTTCCTTTGCCCCACTCACATCGACCCGTCAAAATTGCATTTCACCACGAGAATCGTGACATCATCAGCAAACCCAACCTGATTGCAGAAATCTGACGCGCTACTGAAGATAGTGCTCATGAGGCTTTCTGCGGACAGGGCAAAACCGCGCTCTAAGAGAGCTGAAAGGCGCTCCGTGCCAAATTCTTCGCCAAGAGCGTTCTGCGCCTCCGTGACGCCATCGGTATAGAGAACCAGTACGTCGCCGGCACTCAGATCTGCTGATGCCAAGTCACAAATTTCCTCTGCAGATATCCCGATTGGTGCACAAGATGAGTCCAACCGCGTGACCCTACGCGTTTCGGATCGAAATAAAAGCGCGGGATTATGGCCACAGTTCACGTAATTGAGTGTCCTCTTGTGCGCATCGATTTCTGCGAGCAGCAAAGTCACATAGTGCTCGCCGTCCGACACGGAGAGGATTCCTGTATTCAACCGTCCCACTATCCCCAGCATGTTTCGCTCGTGGTTGGCCTCAAGCTGCGTGGCTGCTGCCGTCGCAGACATCAAAAGCGCAGCAGAAACTCCTTTCCCGGACACATCGGCAATGACGATCTGAATCGTGTGGGCGTCGATCGGGGTGTAGTCGTAGTAGTCGCCGCTTAGGCCCTTAGCTGGTTGCATCATGCCGGCGATTTCTAGCCCGGCGATCGCTGGTTTGCCCAAAGGAAGAAACATCCGCTGGACCTGAGCGGCGAGCTCCACGTCCTGAAGAAGAGCGTCACGCTGCCGCTGAACTGTTTTGGCGAGCTCTTCCCTCTGTCCGACGTACCGCCGGATGACCCAAACAACAAAGGCGAAACACAGCATCGCGGAGAGATTGTGGAAGATCCGAAGCCCCGGGTTGATGTACCGCGGGGAGCAATAATCATGAAGCAAGATACATCCGGCGATGAGGCTGTAGCTGATTTTCCTGCGGAGGAAAATCGCGCCTACGGCAAGAGGGAGGATATAGAGGTAGACAAGCGAGACCGAAACAACGATATGATCTGCATATGCTACGGCGGCAATCGCCCCCAAGACCAAAACGACTGGCAGCCAACTCCCTCCGTTAGAAGCCACCTCCTTGCGCAGGAGACGTGGCAGCGGAAGCGCGCCCCCTTGGTTACTCAACCTGCCAAGCGGAAATTCTCGTACGGTGGAATGCATGACATCGCTCATTGAAAGAGAACCTTCTCCATCGTCTCTTTGTTGTCTGGATTGAGAAGATGGCGCTCAAACATGGACATGATCCGGATGGGCGGAGTGACGTGTGGCGTGCGTGCCGCGGCAGCATCGGTTACTTCTTCCGTGATCTGACCGACGAACGAAACTGGGCGGTGGTCACTCAGCCGTTCGAAGCTGTCGTTCATCGATATCCTATTCGCGTCCGATGCTCCATTTGTGCGCGGCTTGGAGGCGGCGCGATCGTAGTCCGTCTTCACTTCCTGGGTGAACGACGCATTCGCCAGAAAAAAAGGGAGCCCTATCAACAGAATTACTTTCTTTTGCATCTTCATGATTCGTCCTTGAATCGTTTGTCCTAATGACTTAGCCGGATTCGAATGGATGTGGGGGGCCGCCCGCCAAGCGCCTTGCTGCCGTTGATCGCAGGCGGGCGGCCGTTCATCATAGGACCTGCACCTGTACCGGAGCGCCGAGCGTCGCGCCAGTTGCCGGCACGATGACCAGATAGCGGTGCTGTGCCTTTACATCGGCCTCGACGAGCTGCCGAATCGGACCGATCGCATTAACGATCGCCGCGCCTGCCGGGTTCGTCATGAAGGATTGCAGCGGCTGCAGAGCGCCAGTGCCATCCGGGTTCTCGGCGAGTGCCAGCACGTAAGGCTGCTTCGGCTGCAATCCGGACACCGCGGCTTCCAACACCTGGATCAGACCTTGATCGAACAGAGAGACGCTGGTGGGCGCATTGCTCGCCTCTGAAGATGAGGCCGCGAGGGCGAGATGTGCGACCTGGCCCGCGACGCCGAGTGATTGTAGGTTCTGCGTTGCGGAACCCGACGGTACCGCATCGGGCACATAGGTGAGAGCTTGCGGCGCCTGACCGATGGGAACCGTTGCGATTACCTTGTTGGTAAGCGTATCAATAGCAGTGACGCCGTCACCGTTCTCGAGCCCTACATAAACGCGGTTGCCGTCGCCAGACGGCCAGATCCCGTGCGGCAGCGCGCCGACCGGAATTGTCGCGACTTGCGAGAAATCGTTTGTCCGGAACACTTTCACTTCGTTCAGGCCACCGATGGTCACATAGGCGAAAGTGCCGTTCGCGTTGTGGACGATATTGACGTGGTTGGTGATCGGGCCCGTGTCGAGCACCTTCAGGACGGTGAAGGGAGACTTGCCGTCGAACACCTCGGTCTTGCCGGTGTCTTTCAGGGTGAACCAGACCTGGCTACCATCCGGCGTCGCCGCGATGTTGGGGCAGAACGGGCTCGCCTGTTTGACACGAGCAACGATGCTGTGCGTCGCTACCGAGACCACGTCCGTCTCCGGATTGAACGAAGAACAAACGTAGCCGTACTTGCCATCCGGCGAGAAGATCTGCATGCCGGGGCCTGCAGGGGTAATGATGCGGGTCTTTTCCTCGAAGGTCTTGCCGTCAAGAACATCAACATAGTTCTCGCCGCGGACCGTGACCCAGACTTCCTTACCGTCAGGAGTGAAGAAGGCCTCGTGCGGGGCGCGGCCCACGTAGGTGATATGTTTGACCTCATTCGTCGCGGTGTCGATGAATGCCACTGAATTCGACCCGATTGAAACAACGGCGATCGTGCGGTGGTCAGGCGAGAAGCCCATGCCATGGACCAGAACCTGCCCTTTGTAGAGTGGGCTGAAATTATGCGGCGAAGGGTCGCCGAGACGGATTACGCCGAGCAACGTGTTGCTAGACGGATCGACTACGGAAACCGTGTTGGAGAACTGATCGGCCGTGTATACGCGGTCATGAGAGCTGATGGGTATGTCGGGCTGGTCGAAGGGTGCCTGTCCACCGACCGGCGGGGGCGTCTGATCCGCCGCTGGTGGAGCGCAACAATCGAATTGGGAGCCTGATTGTTGAGGATCCGTAGGCGACGAGACGGAGGCTGGCAAGTGTTCACCCACGGCAAGGCGCATCAAGGAAATCTGCTGAATCTGATCGACGACGATCTCCTGGGCGATACGCCTCAGCGCCGGCTCGTGACCATAGCGCAATTCTGCCCGGGCCATGTCGATCGCACCATCATGGTGCGGCACCATCATCGCGACGAAATCGCGATCGATATTGCCGGTCGGCTTGATCGTCATGTCGTTCACCATCTTCGTCATCGCTGCAGCGTCCTCTGTCAGGAAGGGCCGCTCCGTCTTGAGAGACGCGCGCACATCGTCCGCTGGTCCGGGTGAAGAGAAACCTGGTCCCGCCGCGGTGACCGTGAAGCTTGCCGCAAGCGTTGCCTCCGTCGGCGTCAGCTTCTCGCCTGAGGCGGCGCGCATCGCTGCGATCTCCTGGAGCTCCTCGACAACAATGTCCTGGGCGATGCGGTGAAGTTGCTCGTTGTGGCCATAGCGGAGCTCCGCTTCGGACATGTCGATAGCGCCTTGATGATGCGGCGTCATCATCGCTAGGAAGTCATGGTCGACATCACCAGAGGGCTTCACGGCCATGTCATGCAGCATTTTCATCATGGCGGCATCGTTCTCTTTCAGGAATGCGGCTTCCGCAGTGCTGGGCCGTCGCGAGAGTTCCTGGGCCGAAGCTGGAGACGCCGAACTGATGGCGAACCCCGCGGCTGCGACCACGGCGGCTGCAACAAGCGAAGCGGTTAATTCTTTTCTGCTTTTCAAAATCAGGGCCTTTGAATCTAGCCATGTGAATCTCATTGTTTCTCCCTCCAAAATGGCGCTGACGTCGATGCGTCTACGCTGTGATTCCTCCATGAATCGTCGTCCTGCTTCTGCCAACTCGGCGATCTAGGCGGACTCGAACGGATATGGCAGGTAAGGAGCCAAAGTGTCGTGTTGTGCGCGAATCGACTCTATGTTTTTAGTAGAGAAGAATTTAGAACCTTGTTTACCTCGCCGCGAACAGCGTCAGGCGAGAGCTGCGGAGACAGAGATTTGGCGTGACTGCCAGAGATCCAGCACTGAACTGGAGGAGAAACTTGAGGGTGACCTCGGTGCCGTCCACGGTATCTTGATGAGGACGAGATTCTGACGAATGTGGTTTTCCTGCTGAGGGGCTGAGCTGGTCGGACTTGCCGCGAGGTGTCAAATGTCGTCAGTGAACGATGCGGCTGGAGTTTTCGGAATCTCGCATTGAAGGATCAGCAGGCGATGGCGACAGAAACTTCCGGCAAGGGAGATCGTGCTATCCGGGAATGTCGCTGTGCCGCCGGCGGCTCAGGAATTGACTTCCACACTGGATTCCAAGACTCCAATGCGTAGGTTTTAGCGGATCGAAAGCCAGCCTCGCGTCTTTGGGGATATTCAATCGCGCCCGTACCTCCGTCGAAGAAACATCCTCAAATCCAGCGCGTTGGCCCATCTACCGAAGATGGACGCGAGCCCAGTAGGAACTTCTGATTTCCCATAAGCGGACTTGAACGAAATAGCTTCCTGTTAGCTCGTCATCCGTCCACCTGGCCGATTACGTCGCAGATGGAAGCGGCACAGCGTTGAGACTCACTGCAGTTTTTGCTGTGGTTGCAGGTTGACACAATCACGGGACGGCTGAGGCTGAATCGGCTTTGGCCCGAAAGCGCGAGCCGTGTCCCGCTGTGGTCGACTCGTGCGGGACAGCGCCCGTTGTCGTGCGAGTTCCTCGACACCTTGCTGTTGATACTGGGCGCTCGTCAGTGTAGCCAGGAAGGCAACAACATCATCGATCTCTGATTCGCTTAGGGCAAGTGGCTGCATATCTTCATCGAGCCAAGGGTCTTTCACGCCATCACCCTTGTTGTAATGATCCAAGACGTCCCACAGCGTGGCTTGCGAACCGTCGTGAAAGTAGGGTGCCGTAATGAGAACGTTGCGTAGGTCGGGCGTCTTGAAAGACGCGATGTCGGGCTCTTTCTTGGTGATGAGGAAGCGGCCCAGTATCGACATGTCACTCTGAATTGCAGCACGATCGACATCTATCGTCTTGCCCGAGTCGATCTCTTGCTCTGCCTTGCACGCCAGTGCGACGACATTATGTCGAAGAATCCCTATGCCGATGTTGTGAAAATCATTGTCCATGAAATAGATCGGATCTCGCTTTTGTTCCGTCAGGGCATGGCATTTGTTACACCGGGCTTTGGTATTGAAGAATTCCCAGCCTCGCTTCGCGGAATCGCTGATCGCGTTCTTGTCCCCACTGATGAAGTGATCGAAAGGGGAATCGAATGAAAACTGGCTACGTTCGTAGGATGCAATGGCGCGCACCAGGTCGGTTCCGTTGATCGAACGTCCGAAGACAACGTGAAACGCCTGGTCGTATTCCGGCACGGCGGCAATTCGCGCCACAGCAGCATCTACGCTAGGCTGGCCCATTTCGCTCGGATTTACGATGGGAAGGTCCGCTTGTTCTTCGAGAGTGTTTGCACGACCGTCCCAGAACTGCGCCTTGTTGTACAGGGCGTTCAGAATCGTCGGAGCGTTGCGCTGACCGACGCGCCCTTTGACACCGATGGACACGACTCTTCCATCAGAAAAGGCGCGCGCCGGATCGTGGCACGTACTGCAGGCAACCGCTCCATCAACCGACAAGCGTCCGTCATAGAAAAGCTTTTCGCCAAGAGCGACCTTCTCGGGAGTCTGTGGATTGTCGGCCGGCGCAGCCGCACGTGTGGCTCCCACTGGCACTCCAAATTGTTCTAGGGACTTGGGATCGGCGAGCGGACCAGCAGGCGGTATCGGCGGCGCTTGTTGTGCGGTTTCTGCCTGTGCAGGCGGCTCTAAGTTCCAACCGGCTGATCTTGCCTTCTTGCAACCTGGAACCACGAGACAGGCCACTACAACCGTAATGAAGCGCAAAAGTCCTCGCCAACCGACGCTATTAGATGATGCGCATCCCATTAATTCGGGAGTATACGCGAGTCAATCGGCGCTTGCCTCACGATGCTACCCGCTCTGATACCGTCAGTCGCCGGAAACGCCCCACGAGGACTCGATGATTTGTACAAATTGTGCGGAGTAGTACCGCTTTCACCAATTCTGACGTTTCTGCCGTATTGGAAACACAGCGACTTGTTTCCTTGCAATCCTGTCTGTGAAATTCCGTTTAGTTTATTGATTCTCAGATACTCGTGTAGACGAGTAGCTGGCGTGAGATGTCTTGGAGCAGGATTGGAGCAGCCAACGGGACGCTCGATTCACCTAAGCGCAACCTTGGCAACGACTTAGCTTGGGAACTGCTTTGCTTGCAAAGCAGGTGCTCTCACAGCTGAGCTACACGTCCACTGTCGGCTACCCCAATTATTTTCCATCGCTCACGCAGCCACCGCAACCGCCAGCGGCTTCCTTCAAACGGAACTTTCGAACGCGCGCAGAACACCTCGCCACACTTCACGCTTTCCTGAAGACGCGCCTCCGATAAATCACTAGCGTGGATCTCAGCGGGAATAATACCTCCGACGCGAACTTGCTTTTCGGATTCGCGCGCCAACCAAGCTGACGCAATAATTGATGCAGGCGAGAAGCGAAGTATAATCCCTGCCATGCCACGACACGACCTCAGCAAACTCTGGGAAGAACACACCGCAGACGAATTCGTCACGCGCGACACCGAAGCCACGCTGGCCACTATGACCGAGGACGCTTACGTCAACCACATCCCCGTCATGACGGGCGGTTACGGCAAGGCCGCCCTGCGCCACTTCTATGCACACGAGTTCATACCCGCGATGCCCCCCGACACGTCGCTTACTCCCGTCTCCCGCACTGTCGGCGAAGATCAGCTCGTTGATGAAATGATCTTCTCCTTCACTCACACGCAGGAAATGCCCTGGATGCTGCCCGGCATTCCGCCCACCAATCGCCGCGTCGAAGTGCCTCTGGTCGCGATTGTTCGTTTCCGCGACGGCAAACTCGCCCACGAGCACATCTATTGGGACCAAGCATCCGTCTTGAAACAGCTCGGGCTTTTGAACGACCCGTCGTTGCCCGTCGTTGGTGTGGAAAGCGCCAGCAAAGTACTCGACCCGAAATTCGAACGGAAATATTAGATAACGCGTAATCTGAAGAAGTGCTGCGTAGAAAGCCGCTTTTCCTTCGATATTCCAAGCTGGCCCGTGTGGTCCGTTGGGTCACTGCATGGTGCGAAGGATCTCGTCGGCTGCCGCCATCGCGACATCTATTTCCTCATCCTCATTGTAGAAGTGTGGCGACATCCTCACGCCGCTGCCCGGCCGCCAGTCAACCAGAATGTCGCGCTTGAGCAATTCGGCGCACACTGCCTTCGCGTTGGGCATATTCACCGCGACGGTACCACCGCGGCGCGCCGGATTGCGCGGCGCGTTGACGTGCCAGCCGCGTTGCTCTGCCAGCGAGACGATCCGCGCCGTGAGGCGCTGCGATTTTTCGCGCACCTGAAGTATGGCCAGTTCGCGGAGAATCTTCAGTCCGGGAAGAGCAGCGTACAGAGCCGGAATGTTCGGCGTTCCGTTAATGAACCGATAAGCCCCGTGGGTGTAGCGCGTCGCGCCGGTTTCAAAACCGAAGGGATTCTCGTGCGCAAGCCATCCTGTGAACTTCGGCTCTAGCGTGCGGGCCAAATCCGGGCGTACGTAGAGATAGGCGGCTCCGGGACCGCCGCAGAGCCACTTCATCAGTCCCCCGCAGGCAAAGTCCACGTTGAGATCTCGCACGTCCACGGGAACGCCAGAGCCGAGCGATTGAAAGGTGTCGAGAATCACGTGCGCGCCCACCCTGTGCGCCTTCTCGCAGATCGCCTTGGCATCGTTGATATACGAGCTGCGGAAGGTCACGTGCGACACCGGAACGAGCAGCGTGCTTTCGTCAATCGCATCGAGCAGCCGTTCGGTCGGAACCTGGATCCCATCGTCCGTCTTCACCATGTGGAAGCGCGCGCCGCGCTGCCGCTGCGCTTCCCAGAAATACATCACGGAAGGAAAGTCCAAATCCGTATAGACCACCTTATTGCGCTCGTCGCTGAAGTCAAAGCAGGAAGCGATCACTGCCTGGCACTGGGTGACATTGCCGTGCATGGCCACTGAATTCATCGGCGCGTTCAGCAGCTCACCGATTTGGTTGCCAATCTCCAGCGGCAGCGTCCACCAGTATTCCTCCCACGCACGCACTCCGCGTGCAGCCCAAACCCCGGCATAGTCGTGGAGTGCGTCAAAAACTCCACGCGGCATCGCACCCAGTGAATTGCTGATGAGATAAGTCGTCTTCTCCAGGATTGGAAACTCCTGGCGATAGCGCAAGAGAGGGTCAGTCATGCCGGCACCTAATTCCGTGAGCGTGCTTTTTTCGCCATGAGATAGAAGACGGTCAAGAGAAACAGATATGGACCTGCACTGACAATGGTAATGCGAGCCTGCGGTGTCCACCACGTGCACAGCACGATCACCACAATCGCCGCGAACGCAACCTTGGATGCCGCTGCTCCGCCGGGAGCGCGCATCGGCAGCGCCGCCACTTGCTCTGGCGACAGCCTTTTGCGCATGGCCATGTGCGAGGCGAGCGCGATGCACCACGCCAGCATTCCGCCGACCAGCGAAGCCCCGATGATGTACAGGAAAGCATTTTGCGGTGTGACGTACTGCACGATCAGAGCGACCACGATTCCCGACGCCGATAACAGCACGGCGTTGCGCGGCGAGCCCTTTGCCGATAGCTGCGCGAGTCTTGCAGGCGCATAGCCAGACTCAGCCAGCGAGTACAGCATGCGCGAAGTCACATACAACGCGGCGTTCGCACCGGAGAGCGCGGCCGTCAGCACCACGAAGTTCATCACTAGTGAAATGGCCGGCACGTGCGCCACCTCGAACACCGTCACGAAGGGACTCTGCCCCACGCCAACCAGGTTCCACGGCACGACTCCTACCAGTACCGCGGACGCGCATAAATAAACGAAGGTGAGAACGCTCAACGATATGTAAGTTGCGCGAACGATGTCCGAAGTGGAGCGTGCTTCGCCCGAAGAGATGGCCACCATCTCGGTTCCAAGAAAATTGAACAGAACAAACGGGAGCGCCAGCAACGGACCGGCGGCGCCATGCGGCAGGAAACCGCCATCGGTGGTGTAGTGCGCTTGCGCCCTTCCGCCTAGCAGCAATCCGGCGCCGATCAGAATGAAGGCCGCAATCGCTACGACCTTGATCATCGCGAACCAGTATTCAAAACTACCGACGGTGTGTACCGCTCCCAAATTAATGATTAGCAGGAGCGTCGCGAATCCCGCAATCCAGGCCGTGGCGGGAATATGTGGAAACCAGTAACGCATGTACGTGGCGGATGCCACGAGTTCTCCGCTGATGGCGATTACCAGTGAAAACCAGTATCCATAACGCGAAATGAAGCCTGCCCAGCGGTTCAGGTACTTATCGGCGTAGACTCCAAACGAGCCGGCGGCTGGATGCAGGCTCGACATCTCGCCCAGCGCCGTCGTCACGGTGAAAGCAATCAGCGCGCCCAGGATGTAGGAGATGATGACTCCCGGCCCGGCAATCTGGACCGCCGCGCCCGATCCCAGCAGAAGACCGGTGCCGATCGATCCGCCGATCGCGACCATGGCCATTTGTCCAGCGCGGAGCTCGTGGCGGAGTTGGGGAGGTTTTTGCTCCATGAAGTTGACGAGAGAAGGGTAGCCCGCCACCGCGCTTCGGCCGCCGCTACTGTTCCCTTGGATTGATCTCCTTTTCGCTTCAAAAACAGGCGCCATTCTATACTGGTCTTGAAATTTCGCAACGCCCGATCGGATTAGCGACATCCTCGACAGTCCGAAATATTGGAGCATCTTTGGAGCAACAAGAGGGGCGGCGCTCTGGCGGATTCGTCGTGTTAAGCGCAGCCTGAACAATGACTTGGATTTAATCCCCCCACTCGCCTTGCAAGCAGGGGGTCACCGATTCGATCCCGGTCACGTCCACCAAACTTCCGAGGCCTGCCGGAGAGGCCCTTCTAGTCCCGCGCTTGCAATCTACATTGGATCTAGATAATATCTAGAAATGCTCCGGTTCGAGTGGGATGAGAAGAAAAATAGGAGCAATCGGAGCAAGCATGGAGTGTGGTTTGAAGAAGCTCAGAGCGCCTTCCACGACCCGAATTCGCGCCTCTTCGATGATCCAGAACACTCAAACGACGAGGATCGGTTTATCCTCATCGGAATGAGTTCTACGGGAAGACCTCTGGTCGTCGTTCACTGCTATAAGAAATCCGATTCAGTGATTCGGATAATTTCCGCGCGGAAAGCAACCAAGAAGGAGTTTACGTACTATGAAGAAGGAATATGATTTTTCCAAGATGAAAGAACTCAAGAATCCTTACACGGGTAAGAAACAAGCCGTGGGAATCAACTTAAGCCCGGAAGTCGTGGACTATTTCAAGGGGCTGGCGGATGAGACAGGACTTCCGTACCAGAAGTTAATTGACCTTTACCTTCTCGACTGCGCGAAAAAACGCAAGAAACTGAGAATGAAATGGATGGCGTAGACCCTATGCCGCGACTCGGAGCTTAGCAGATTCATCTCTGCTCCAATAACCTACCTTTGGCTGTGCACGAACTGTGCACGAACCAACCGGTCTGCTGAAAAGGCGGTACCCAGACGCTCGTGCCCGCTGAACATGAACTTCCTGATTTCATCGCGTGACGCCACGTATTCGTACACAAATCGTACCTAAAGTGCTCCGAAACAGCCCGAATCGCACCGAATAACGGTAATCGCACCAAACGTAAGTTGCTGATTCCAAATGACTGTGACGCAGCCACGCTGATTTGCAAGCAGGGGGTCACCGGTTCGATCCCGGTCACGTCCACCACTTTTCTCTTTTGCTTCTATTGACGTAGCTGTCCTTCTCCGTTTGTGTGAGAAGTGATCGAAATCCCGTTGTGACCAAATTTGTGCCCACCCAGGCGTGTCATCGCGGCGTGTACCGCATCTCCCGAGGGATGTACGTAGCGCGCAGAAATCCTGATGTCGCTGTGACCGGCTAGCTTCACCGATGTTGGGAGTCTAGCTCGATCATTTATCTCATCCGGTGTTTCGCAGGTCGTGGCGAGCCAGTGGACAGTGGATTCCAACTCCACCGAACAGTTGATGAAGCGCTTCTACGCCAACCTCGTCGATCATCGCTCGGTCTCGGAATCGCTGCGTCGAGCACAGAACGAGTTGCGTGTGGACCCCGAACTTCAGCATCCATATTATTGGGCGGCATTCTCGGTTTTTGGAAGAGCCTAGATTCTAAAGGAGACGTGCATGGCAAAATCCACGCTCGCGATTTCGTTTTACGGATCTTTCATTTACATTTTTGAGAACAGGTCCGTGAGGATATATGCCCCGCAATGCGACGGACACTTGGCTTCTGTGCAGACCGACATGGAAGAAAAAGCTCTCGACGGTCGGACTCCAGACTCATCCGACACTTATGAATACACACTCATAGAGGCGAATTCGAAGAATCCAGTGATCGGTACCTCAAAGACTGGCTGCCACAATGGGAGGAATATTCTTCTCGTTGACACTACGCGAAGGAAGGCACCAAAGCCGACGTTAAAGGATTGTTATTTCCAAATCGAAGTGCCTCGTCCAAACTACGTCATCGGCCTGATTCCGGATCCGATTTCGTATTTTGAATATGACCAGCCAGATCCTGGGAAGGGCAAGACTTGTTTAAGAGCAATCGCTCATCGATTTCATTATGACGAAATCGATGACAAGCGCATTTTTCAAGTCGTTCGCACGGGCAAACCCAAAGCTACAATCGTCGAAATTCCGATGAAACCGTTTAAGGGCGAAAATCTTGTGCAAGCCACGTTCCGGTATCGCTCCGATGGAATGTTCCAAGAGAACCATCGCGATGCAGACGAGTGTTTTCAGCAAATGCGAAATCTCTTTCCGCCGCTAGGCGCTTGGCGCGTCAGTTTCGACCCGAAATCACTTCTGGAGAAACACGGCAGCGATTGTAGAGCAGCTCAGATCGTTTTTCTGACAAAATCGGAGATGGACCAATGGCAAGCGAAGTCTGAGCCAGAAATCGAGTGGCATGGCGTGGCGATAACCTAACTCTAATTCCCTAGCGGCTTGTCGACTGTGATGATTGCCATTCAGAAACACGGCAACGTCTTTCGTGTCGACGAGGGAACTTCCTTTACGCGCAAAAAAAAGGAGGGAGATCGAACTCCCTCCGAGATCACAATTCTACATCCCAACGAGTTTCAATTGATCCTCTTTTCCTTGATCCATCCGTAGGCATTCGCGTTGCAGCCGCCTTTGCCTACTGCGCCGCTAGGCCCACAATATGTTTCTCCGAGAATCGTCCGAGCTCGAACGACGCCGTTCTCATCAACGTTGCTGGAGTCGGCGACAAGTCTGATGTTAAAGACACCCCATTCGCCGTCATGTCCGCCAGCAAATTCCATGTACACACCGGCCGGAATAACCGTTGTGTTGCCATTTCCATTTTCCTCACCTCCGCAACACGGTATCGCTGACTGGTGATACGACCGGTCAATCGTGTAACCGGGATCCAAAGTAATGGTTAAGGTGCCGGTCGCATGACATGCCGGTCTGCCAGGGTTCGCTTCGCAGTACATTCGGCCTTGAGCTTTTTTAAATGTATTGTCCGGCGCATCAGCCTTCGACGGTATCACCGGACTGCCGATCAGACACAGAGCAACCAAAACAGAGGCTAATTTTGAGCCCATAGCATGTTCCTCCTTGTTTCGACCAAGATTGAGATCTAGCAATTGAGCAGGGTGAGGCATCGATAGATTGCTGACCGCTCATTGCGACCTACTTATAGAACGCCAATACCGGTGATTTACCTTGCCCAGAGACATTCGTTTCTGAGGCGGTTCACCGAACTTTTTTGGGCAAGCGAATTCCCAACGATTTCGCCACTGCCGAACCTAGGGATTTTGGGCACCAACGATTTTTGAGCTGGCTTAGGAAGGGATGCCGTCGGCCTCGTCTAGCGGGCTATCTCGGGTCTTACGCTTTCGCGCGACGTGTCTGGTTTCCCGCAAGATTTCCGAGTTGTCGACGATTTGCCGAGAACGTCATCCTTCGCTTCCCAGAACCCCGTTTTCGTCCAACTTCCAAATAGCGGCGATCCGTGACCAAGTGATTTCAAGGGCGTTTGCCGGTTCTAACCTTGCGTCGGTCGCTTCTGAAACGAAGCTGAAAAGCGTGCTTACAATGCCGCTCGTGGTGGCCGCACACGCACGACCCAGGGACAAACACCCACGCTGGAATGTCGCTAGGCTCGATTGTTCTCGATGATCTATTTCGGAAGCGTGAATGCTTCAATCCCGAGCTCTTCGTTCAGTGCGAGGAGATAATGGTAGGGTGAAGAAGCTCTGGCCTGGCGGAGTTTTCCGCGCGTCTCGGCGTAACAGGAGATACCAGAAATGACGAGGCCGAGGCCCGACAGGATTGCTGAAGCAACGTGAGAAAGCGGCAAAACTGCCAGACCAGCGGCCATCGCGGTTGGCACGGTTATTTTCGCGGCGCCAGAGATCGCACCGACCCCAAGCTCATGTATCGTCATATGCAGATTTGCTACCGCCTTCTCGATTCGCGCTCGTTCGGAGGTGAGATAGTCATTCATCGCGTTTAGATCACCGTAAGCTCCCGCTGCTGCAATGATTCCTTCTATAGCTGTCCGGAACTCCAGTTTTTCCGCTCTACGCCGCTCGGCAAAATCCGCAACATTGTCCATGGGAATGTCCTTTAATTGATTCGGAGACGGCATACAGATGCCAAGGCGGACGAGAGTATCTGATGTAGGATCTCCTGGCCGAGGCGTAAACAGAAGAGTTTGCCCCACTCCGGCGTCACTTGGGGAATCAGTGTAGAGAGGAGCAGCCATCCCTTTGGCCATCTCAGAGGCCAAGCAAAACATGTAAAACGCGCCGAGTTCGTCGTGCATCGCGACCCAATCTCCGAACGCATGAGCGAGGCCGAGCGACTTTAGCCTGCAGAGAACAGAGTCGCCGAACTTCTCGATGTGAAAACCTCTGTTTCTGGAGGCAAGGTCCTTCGCGGTTTCTATGTCGATTTGAAAACGATCTATATGAGGCTCGATGTGTTCGAAGAAGCATTTAGCGGCTGCTTCATCATACGGCTCAGGTCGCGTCGAAACTAGAAACCCTCTTGCTGTCAGCATTTGGTTGTCCCGGTCGTCACCCAGGACGTGATCGCCATGAGTAACAGAGTCTGGGACAATTCGGCGAACCCGATCCCAGTAGATCAGCGCTGACTTCAGGTAGTTTCCGTCGCGAGGGTGTATGAACGGATAGTAGAGAGTTGATCCAGTAGACATCGTTGCACGCTAATGAACTGCACTAACCTAGGCGCGTTCCCAGCAGAGCCGTTTCCAGCCAAGTTTCGAGTAGCCGCCAATACCCATTACCGTGATCCGCTTCGCTCCCCGCTTGCAATGTAGTAGCCCCTTGCTATTGCTGCTTGGTGGAGGCCCCATTGGGTGGCCTAGTTTTGGGACTAAGAAGATAGACTTGAACGGAAAGATCAAGTTGAAGCTCGGCCGTAACTCTTATTGCGTCATGCTCGCGCGGGCCTACCGTTAGCACAAGGAAGCGACTCGGATCGAGCGAGAGAGCATACATAAGTTGCTCACGAACCCATTCAGCACGAGTGCTCCAGTTCCAGATGCCATGATCCACTCCTCGCGTTACGCTTTGACACGATCCGCACTAGCACCGATTCCATAACACCAACCGACATTATTCGATAACGCCATTAACGACTTTGTACCATAAAAACCCTCATAGGCACTAAGGCTTGTTTTCATGCATAGATTGCTACGAATAAGCCCGACGTGGCGCGCACTGCTCTCTTCGAGTCATGGTACAACGGAAACCTACTCGGGACCAGAAGTCCGCTTGTGAGAAGTTGGAACGTCAATTTGGAGATTGGTGACGATTCCGGGCAAATTACTGAGCGCCACAACTGCCTCCCGAAAGGTTCAGAATTGAAATATGGTCCCGTCGGGCAGCACCGAGGAAGTTGTTTTCTGAAATCTGTGACCAAATTTGTGACCACCCTTGAATTTGAAGCAGAGAGCTGGATTGGCGAATACGAACTAGTAATCCTTTATAGTGGTGACTTTAGCCACTTCATGCTCATTCGAGCCGTCTCCGGCTAAGTCGTGTGTTTCTCATATCACCCGTCTTTGCAAGCAGGGGGTCACCGGTTCGATCCCGGTCACGTCCACCAAACCTTTACTTCGCTCCTTTCTGTAACTTAGGTTTCGAACGCGACGTCCGATTTTGAATGAACTTGCTCGGAGCAGTTCGGAGCAACAACGCACTTTCCACGCTTAGAGTGTCGCCGAATCCCGCTTATCCGTCGAGGAATTGCTGAGTCCATTCGGACTCGGCAAATCGGTGCTGAGTCGTAATTTATCGGGAGTCATTGGGTTTCAAGAACATCGGCCTGCGAGTACGCTATTGTGATTTTCTGGCCTCTCTGCGGATCGATGTGCACCTGCGGGACGCGCCTACTCGAGATGCGACTACCGCCTGCTACTTGAGCAGGGGGTACGCCCTTTAGCGGTCGGCCGAAAAGTGTCCCGGAACCGTTGTCCTAACGGAGAGCACGTGCCTGGTGAGCAGCGGCACCATCGATGGTACCTTCTTGGGAAGGACCAGCGTCCGCCGGACTGTCGCGGCCGGCAAGACCGTGTTTACTTCCAGCTAGATTGTCTTGTCGAAACTATCTGGCGGTGCTGCCGATTCACCCCGGACGTGGATCGGAGCGGAGCAGCCTGCCGTGGCTGGCATCCCCCCGTGGCCCCGTTGTTTGACAGGGCCTGGTGGTCTATAAGATTTGGCTCACTTGAGCAGGGCACGGTTTCGCTTTCCTGGAGCGTCGATTGAATGTAGTAGCTTCGCAAATCCGGTTCGAGTCTAGAAGAAAGGCTTACTTGAGGTTCGTGGGGAAAAAGACCCGCCAATCGGAGTCGAAGGCAGGATCCTTCAGAGCATGACAGAGATAAAAGTCGAACTTCACACCGTTCTGCCTCGCAAGAAGCTGGTCTGCTTCGCTATAGCCGGCCCATTTGAAATAAAAGCCAATTGATTGGTGGTAGGGATATGTGTAATCGAGTTTATGCAGGAGGGCAACGAGTTTGCTGACCGAGATTCGGCCCTTAGCAGCTCGAAACGCCCGAAGGACAGCCGAAACGCCACCGGAGTAGACTGGTCGAACGGTGATGTCAATGAGAGTTCGTTCGAGGGAAGTGACCTGGACGTTGTGACCCGATGGGGTTTTGGCGGGTTCCACTTCGAGTCGCGCAGTGTGTTTGCCGTTTAGGAGTGTGATTGTGGCGTCTTGGTACTTGTAGATTCGCTTGGAACGCCTTGGTTGGTTCTGAAACGCACGATGAATGGCTTCGTGCGAAAGCTGATTTGAATTGTTGGGTTTCGGGGATTGTTCCTTATTGATGAAAATATCCGTATCATTCTCGTTGAGGCGATGAATCCACATCGCAGATCCATGGGAAAGGTACGCGTCGTCTTTCTTGATTGATAGAGCCACGGACAGCGGGGATGGCGTGCCTGTCCAGCTGTAGCGGAGCAGGGAGGAGTGGGAACGCGATGGGATCCGGAGCTGTTTAAGCCTGGTGCGCGTGAGTAGCATGGAAACGAAGGTCTCTGCCGTCATGCTCGCGGGTAGATTCCAGTCATCGAATTTTTCGATGAAGAGTAACTCGAGGTCCGGTAATGCAAATACCCGCTCGGGCTCGCTCCCAAAGAAGTGGGCTACCAGGTCGATGTTGATTTTGGATTTTGGCATTTCGGAGTTCGAGAGAGCTTACCGGCGGAATCCTTGGTATATATACCAAGGATTCCGAAGTGCATTGTCCATCCTTCGCGTCCAGGGTATATATACACTGGACGCTTCAAATGCCGCAGTCTCCATTGTATATTCCTTAGAAAGGACATATATGTCTGTTTGCAGGAGTATCAATAATATCATCATCACAATAAACAGACAGATGTGTCCCTTACAGGGAATATGATATCATGGAGTCCATCGGAGAGCCAGGATGGACATTGCCCGTGGGATTGCCAAATACGAAGACAGGGGATTCACGCGAGAGCGGGCCGAAATCAACGTCCTCATGGAGCATGCGGCCTTCTCAATTTTCAAGGATTTTCCTGAGGCTTTTGTCCTTTTTGGTGGCGCATCGATGGTGTTGTATCACGACAGCGTAAGGCATTCGGCAGACCTTGATTTGTTACATCGTGCCGTCCCCTCGCCGTCACCTGAGCAGATCGTTTTGTCGTTGCAGCGCGACCTTTCCCCCATGGCGAACATCATGGGGCTAGGTGATCTTCGGTTTGAAATACTGGGTGCCAACGGTCAGGACGGCAAGATTTCCGTAACTGCAGGCACCGGGCAACGGCTATTTCGGGTTGATCTGACGAGTTTTGGTTCCCCAATCGAAAGCGAGATTCAGGATCACCCCATCGAAGAAGAGGCCGGGCTTTCAGCGGTGATCAGGTCGGCGAGCAAGGAGCTCCTGCTTCTTCAAAAAGCGGAGGCGTTTCTTCTGCGGCGTGTCGTGAAAGCGCGGGATGCTTACGACATTCACCTGCTAAATCAGGTTGGCGCCGGGCTCAGTACGATTCTCCAGGCGCATTTGCAAGATACGGTGCTCGCCAATGAGCTGGATGCCGAGACTATCTCGGATCGAATTCGCCGGGTGGACGGGAATCTCTGCCGCTTGGAACTCCAACCCATACTGCCGCCGGAGGTCTACTCGGCGTTCGAAGCTGCCGCGTTTGAGCCGCTTCGGCAGGCGTTGAGAGGCTTATACAAGGAGTGGCTATGAAGAATCAAAGGACGAAACCACTGGATTGGGCCAAGGTCCTCGCGAGCGAAGCGCGCCTGACGGACGTGATTCTCTTGGACGAGATCGCTGCAAAATATAAGCTGCCCACCAAATCGGCGTGGAAGGCGCTATCGAGATTGAACCATCGCGGGCTCGTCCGTCGAATTACGAGCGGAATCTACCTAAACAAATTGGTGCGGGACTCGTCCGCAGCCGATTTTGTCAGCGTACTGAAACCAGACTCGTACGTCTCACTCGAATCAGCGCTCAGCCAGTGGGGATTGAGTACGCAGAGTCCGGTCGCTCTGACCTGCGTAACGGTTGGGAAGCCCAAGGAATATCGGACGCCGGAGTTCTCGATCACTTTCCGGGCGATTTCAAAGCGGCTCTTCTGGGGCTTCGTCGAGAAACAGACGCGCTATTCAAAGTATCGTGTCGCCGAACCCGAGAAGGCCTTGCTCGACTGGATCTATCTTTCGCTGCAGTCAGGTCTGACTCCTCACCTCGATGAGATTGCTTTCGGGTCAGTCGACAAACAGAAACTAGTCAAATACTCGGACAAATTTCCAGGCACGGTTCGCAACCTGTTGGTGCACTCGCTCGCATTTGAACACTTTGCAGCCTAGCCCGCGACCACAGATAATCGGCCATATGCAACTCCCCGCGAAACGCAACTGTGTTTTTCCCACGTAGCGAGAAAGAAAATTGTCCCGCTAACAGGCGACTGGATAAGGCAGGTTGTTGAATCCAGCATTTCTGAAGTCCCTGCCTGGTGAGCATGTACCGCTAGGCGAAGGAATTCATGAAAAACCTGGTCTTTTACTGTTCCATAGCCCTATGTAATTGCAGTCTCGGGGGTTACTTTGAGCGAGGAGCAGATTCCCCGAAATTGTTGAAAAGATTAAATACCGACACCAAAGGATGGAGCGCTTGGAATGACGGAACGCGCTTGCAAAGCAGGAGCTCCGTCGCCAAGCAAGCGCGGTACGCCTGCCACTTGCTATTTGAATCTAAAGAGTACGAACGAGCGCGGTGATGCTTAGGTGAACTGCTTGTTATGGTTTGGAGCAGCGTTGGAGCAATCTAAGTAGGCCCGAGAGTGATAAGCGCAACCAAAGCGACGACTTAGATTGAGATTGCCCTAGTTTTGCAAGCAGGGGGTCACCGGTTCGATCCCGGTCACGTCCACCAAACTTCCGAGGCCTGCCGGAGAGGCCCTTCTAGTCCCGCGCTTGCAATCTACATTGGATCTAGATAATATCTAGAAATGCTCCGGTTCGAGTGGGATGAGAAGAAAAATAGGAGCAATCGGAGCAAGCATGGAGTGTGGTTTGAAGAAGCTCAGAGCGCCTTCCACGACCCGAATTCGCGCCTCTTCGATGATCCAGAACACTCAAACGACGAGGATCGGTTTATCCTCATCGGAATGAGTTCTACGGGAAGACCTCTGGTCGTCGTTCACTGCTATAAGAAATCCGATTCAGTGATTCGGATAATTTCCGCGCGGAAAGCAACCAAGAAGGAGTTTACGTACTATGAAGAAGGAATATGATTTTTCCAAGATGAAAGAACTCAAGAATCCTTACACGGGTAAGAAACAAGCCGTGGGAATCAACTTAAGCCCGGAAGTCGTGGACTATTTCAAGGGGCTGGCGGATGAGACAGGACTTCCGTACCAGAAGTTAATTGACCTTTACCTTCTCGACTGCGCGAAAAAACGCAAGAAACTGAGAATGAAATGGATGGCGTAGACCCTATGCCGCGACTCGGAGCTTAGCAGATTCATCTCTGCTCCAATAACCTACCTTTGGCTGTGCACGAACTGTGCACGAACCAACCGGTCTGCTGAAAAGGCGGTACCCAGACGCTCGTGCCCGCTGAACATGAACTTCCTGATTTCATCGCGTGACGCCACGTATTCGTACACAAATCGTACCTAAAGTGCTCCGAAACAGCCCGAATCGCACCGAATAACGGTAATCGCACCAAACGTAAGTTGCTGATTCCAAATGACTGTGACGCAGCCACGCTGATTTGCAAGCAGGGGGTCACCGGTTCGATCCCGGTCACGTCCACCAAATTTTCTTGACGGCGAAGTACTTACCGAATTCATCTCGCTCCAATCTCAACGTTTTAGCGCCGATCGTGCGCGAACTGTGCAAAATAGAGCCGATTTGAGCCATTGCGTAGAATCGTCGCGGCCTAGTGGATATAGACGGCAGAGATTTTCGGGCGCTAGCCAATTCAATGCGCCAGATAATTCTTGCGCGTTCGGGGAGCCGAGTAGTCAGCGCTGAACCTGCTTCAAAAGCGATAACTTCGTACGACCCAGTAGTGCCAGTCACCGATGGCTGCGATGGTCGATTCCCCCGCGTCAAGGGGAACCAATTGTGACAAGGGGACTGCTACGTTGCGACCCTGCCAGCGGATTATCGCGAGCATGTCAGCTGAGCACGCATTTTCAAGCGCCATGCGAGATACTTCGCCGATTTCTCCCTTTCTGAGCGGTGACACGACCTTGGAAGTGACGCACTTCGCCCGGAAAGGAAATCTCAGTTTGCCTTCCAGATAGTAGTGCCATCCCATGACTTGCTCTTCCGCATTGTAAGAGTCGACGATAACTTCGTTACGGACTCGGTCCTCGCGTTTGGAAACTCTTCTCGGTTTTGCCATTGCTTCAGCGAGTGCGCCGATGGACCGTTCACGAGGGAACGTCAGATGACATTCTCGGCATGAGTTTCAGCAGCTTACGGACAGAATTGAAGTCAGGCCGTATTCCCGGTTGATACACGCCCTCATCGGCCCGCCGCTCCCAATCCAAGAGCAGCGACTCAACGATCTCTCTTCCGTCAGGATCGCGAACCGCTTCCATCGGTGTCCGGCCACCAAGAATGGGAATCTTCTGACAAGCCCAGGCCTCGGTTTGCTTCTGAACCTCTTCCTGGATTTTTTTTCTCACCTCCGGATCATGAAGGATGTCGTCTACGGTCTGTTCATCCTTTGCCCGCATCTTGTCCTGTCTCGGGGATTTGGCAAGCATCTCGTCGGCCGCCCGAGCGACAGTCCTCTGGTGAGTCGCATTAGCACCGAGTTGCTTTTCGATTTTGTCTCGAAGCTGCTTGGCGCGCTTCTTGGAATTCACTTCAGCAATCAGAGTACCCCTCGATATGTTGATACTGCCGAGAATCGTGTTGTCCCAGGTCGGGATTTTCTTGTTCCCCTGCTTGAGCCAATCGAACTTCACGGCACGGAGCCTTCCGGTCTCGTCGAATTCCGCTTCGGCCAAGAGGTCTTCCTTGGATCGACCCATGGCCAGAGGCGCCAAAGCTTCGAACGCCGCTTCCGGCGATTCAATTCGGAACTTTAGGGTGTGGAACACGAGCGGATCGCCGTCCGTGTTCGCGAGGCGGGGTGGAAGATTCAGAGCATCCCGAATGATCAGGTAAGTAAGCCGAATTCTGTCCGCGTACCGAACAAGGTCCTCCGCGTCCAAATCCCGATTCTGCTTGGCGATCATCCTCCGCAGTTTCTTCCGAAGCTCGAACACCTCGGCCTTCCAGGAAGGCGGGATGCCGATAGGGGCAAGACTACCCAGGATGGAAAGCCCTTGCAGTTTCCAAACTTGTCCGTAAACGATATCTCCGTTCCGCAATGACCGGGACGCTGAACGTTCGAAAACCTCGGTCTCCGTGCCGAGTAGAATGTCCCTCAGCCCAATTCGTTCATTGGGATCCGTCCAAAGAACCTCGAAGAAGGTAACCGGCTGCGTCGTGGCTTGTACAAGAAACAAACGCTCCAGCTCCGATAGCTTTCCGGCTCTTTCCTGCATGAACCATCGCGCGACGATCCCTCCCTTTGTGGCTGCTCCCTTCCCGCTGCGGCGCCTCTGTGGATCCCAATGGAAGAGGAAGTACGGCATGAAGATCTGGTTTTCATGGGAGCGCTCATCAAACGGCAGAGGGAGATCGGTCGCATGGAAGTCCTGCCAGGCTTCGCCAATCTGATGGCCAAACTTGAGCGCGGCAAATCTCATCATCTCCCGGGTGAGCTCGTCGGATGCGTCACGCTGTCGAGCCCAAAGGCCGTAGGACGCATTTCGCTGCTCCAGACAGCACCGTTTGTACTTCTTTCCGCTGCCGCAGGGGCAAGGGTCATTCCTGCCGACCTGCACGTTGACATGAACGGCCATGATCGTGTGACATTACCTCGCGAAATTCGAGAAGACAAGCCCCTGAGGAAATCTCCAGCAGAAGCGCACGTTCCTACTCGGTGGACGTGCCTTCCGCCACTGGGCTAAGAATTTCTGAAAAAGAGCTATCCCCTCAAGACGGCGAAGCGTGTCTTGGATCGCAAGTCAAGCATGGTACGTTCGGCGATAACGGCACAGTCAAAAATCAGTCGTTGCGCGGTAAAGTCGCCTTCGGCGCGCGCCAACAATACCCGAACGACAAGTGGACGGAGGTTCTCGGCGTGTCGGCTCACCGACCTCGGCTAGCGTTTGGCCTTGCCAGTTAGGCTAAAGTAAGGGATAATCGCCATGTAAGGAATCGGAGACTAAGTAAGGATACCATGATGCAGCATTCCACGGTAACGAGAAAGGGGCAGACGACTATTCCAGGAAAGATTCGCAAGGCTTTGCGAATCAACCCTGGCGACACGCTGGAGTATGTAGTGGAGGGAGACCATGCGACTATTCGCGTGAATCCGGGTGCGCGGTCACTTAAGGGTGTGCTCGCCAGCAAGAAGGGAAAGGGGATGTCCTTCACCCAAATCCGCGAGGCTGCAGCCTCGGCTGCCCGCAATCGCGAGGGCAGCCGGTGAGCAAGCGGAGGCTTGTCGATACCAATCTGATCGTTCGCCATTTAGTTCAAGACCATGCAAGACATGCCAAGGTCGCTGGAAGGCTCTTCGATGCCTGCGACCGCGGCGAGGTAGTGATCGTGGTGTTGCCTGCTGTTCTGGCTGAGTGCGTATTTGTATTGGATTCCTTTTACCAGCATCCACGTGGAGATATCGCTTCGGCGTTAGGCACCCTCATCTCTAGCCCTGGTGTTGAGATCAACGAGGAGGCAATTCATCTCGACGCCCTGGACCGCTATCGAAAATCGAAAATTCATTTCGTGGACTGCCTAATCGCGGCAACCGCTTCGGCCGAAAACGCGCCAGTCGCCACCTTCGATCAGGATTATCGAAAATTCGCCGACGTGCGCGTAGAAACTCAATAGCTTCTCTTTGGGTACCGTTCTCAATCCTCGCACGGTCCGCCGCCAGGTCTGTGCACGAATCCAACGTATTCATCTCATTGAGGATACCTATGAGCGAAAAGCAGGTTCCCCGATTTGTTGGAAACGTTAGTAGTTGTCGGTAATGGATGGAGCAGATGGAATCAAGTCGCGTGCTTTGCAAGCAGGGGATCACCGGTTCGATCCCGGTCAGGTCCACCATTTTCTTCCTGATTGCAAGAGACTTAGAAAAGTCACCTCAGTCCGAACGCTCCGTTATTCGTGCACACTGTGCACGAACTGTGCAGGAATGCGTCATTGGAGCGCCTCTGTGCACAATGGAGCGGCCGAAAAAGCATCGGCCTCCCCCACCGGTGCCATGTGAAAGATATGAGCCTGATCTTAGCGACAAGGCGAGTTCGTACGTTGAGAATGGGCCTGGGTGATACCTTTTTGACTCGAAGGGATAGGTAGCGGTAAACAGGATTTCCTGCACGATTCCGTTTTCTATAAGTGAGCGTTGAAATTTGGCCACGGAAACGGATTGAGCGGCACGGTAAGTTCGCTTAAAGACTTGGACAGCCATTTTGATTCCCAGCTCAGTCCCCATGCGCGGCTTTACGTGCGACTTAAGGACGAATTGCGGGAAAGGCAGAAGCAAAATCGATGAGAATGGGCTTACCCCGTGCGCGACCCGTTCTCGGAGCACAATGCTCGTTCGCAGCTCAATCCGAGTAGAGCCCAATTCCCGGTTTGAGAATTCAAGCGCCGGGGGAACTGTACGGAAGCAATTGAAGCGTAGGAAGCATGGCGTATCTGCGGTGACTCTGAGGGCACCTGCCTGGTGAGCAGGTGCTTCATCGGCGGCGATTCAAGGGCATTAGCCCAATAGGATCGGCAATAAGACTCCGAGCCCAAGTGCGAAGAGCCACAAGGCGGGTGCGGGTGTTCCCACGGGACGGGTCCGGCGCAATTCGGGACCCGCGGCACGGGGATCGGAGAACAGCAGGCGCGTATAGCGTCGTTCGAGCGAGAGAAAGACCAGGGCCGTGGTCGCGCCAAAGAGTAAGTGGCCGGTCAGAGCCGGCAGCAGCGCCGAAGCAGCGCTGGCTCGCCAATCGCACTCGCCAGTCAGAAGCAGCGGCAGAAGGGTCATTGGCCCGACGTACCACCAGATCAGTCCGAAGAGCCATCCCCACATAACTCCAAGTCCCAAATCGGGAGCTTCGTGTCGAAATAACAGACCATACGTCATTCCGATGACAGAGCTTACGAAAATGTGTACCAAGAAGCCGTTAAAGCCCGAGAGGTGCGTGTTGAAGCCTACCGCTGATGATAGAACACCGGCGGCGATCAGGATTGGGCTCGCCACGAGTCCTCCCACTAAGCCTGCGAAAGCCCCCCAGCGCAGAGATCGAAAAAGACGCAGGCCCGGGCCTTCGGGTTCACGATTCAGAGGATCCGATTGAATAATCAAGCGCACCCAAAGCCGATCAACAGTGGCATAGGCCACTCCGACGATCAGGCCATAGAGAATGTGGCCAACCAGGGAGCCAAAAAGTGCGGTGCCTCGGTCTGAAGACCAATCGAGACCTGCTCTCTTGATCAACGGCAGCATCGTCAGCGGGCCAAAAAACCACCAGAAAATTCCGTAGCCAAGGCCCCAACCCATCGACGAGCCGAATCCGCGAACGTCCCGCTGGAAGAGCAGTCCGTACGTTGCACCGATCAGGATGGCAAGCCCGAAATGCAGTGCGACCGTCGTGTCGTGTGAATGAATCACTCCCGATCCGCCAAGCAACGGGAAGAAATCTCCCGAAGACATCCAGCGCCCGAATATCGTTCCACCGAGCAGACCTGAGAAGCCGCCGACAATAATGGCTCGCCCCCAACTAAACGCCGACTGGTTCGTCTTGCCGCGGATGGCGCCAGAAATGCCTAGAATAAGTCCGACCGGCATTCCAAGACAGACAAGGTAAGCCACCAACTCCGGAAAGTGTTCCTGCGCGTCTCCGAACATACTCTCGACGTGGCGAGTACCGGAAAGCAGATGGCCGAGACCTGCCGGAACTGCGATCCACAGGAAAAATACAAAGGCAAGACTCCAGATGAGACCGGCCCCCGGGCTCGTAGCTCTTTTCGAAAAGAAAAAGCCGAAGACCACCCCGAATAGGGACGCGAGGACAAGATAGCGGTTCATCCACGAACCGAGCGCGGCTATGCAGAGCAAGCCGCCGACAAAACCGGCGAGCAAGCCCAACAGGGGATCCATCCAAAGCGCGGAACGTTTCGCCACTGCGGCGATTTCCGGTGCGATTGTCTTCGAATCTTTGCTCATGGTGCAGACTCTATTTCAGATCGATGGTCTGAACGATGTCGCGCGGAAAGAAAAGCTCGACCGTCCAGTCCATCAGGACGCGAATCTTACGTTCCGACCCTGGCAGCTTTGAGAGATAGATTCCCCGCCACATAGCCCATGCCAGCAAGCCGGAAAAGCGCATGGACTTGGTGCGCGCAAAGGGAACTGACAACTCAGCGCAAGCAGTCTGGTGGCCGACGACGCAAAGGGCGCCAAGAGAATTGAAATGGAATGCCTGTAAGGGCGCCCCTTCGAGAGACGCGCGGATGTTCTTCGCTAGTACGGGAGCTTCGCGAATTGCAAATTGCGCGGTTGGCGGGCAAGCCTTGCCAGTGACGCCGTCGACCACCGCTGCGCAATCGCCCAATGCCCAGACGCCCGGATGATCCTTGATCGCAAGTGTGGTCTCCACGATCACGGCGCCACGCTTGTCCCGTTCAACGGGAAGATTGCGCAGGAGAGGATTCGGAGAAGTGCCGGCTGTCCAGACCAGCGTTTCCGCCGGGATTTCTCCGTCGCTCAACAGTACGAGGCCGGGCTGGAAATTCGTGAGGCGTGCGTTGAGGCGGAAGATCACGCCGCGAGCGGCCATTTTTTCCTGCGCATACCGCCCGAGCGATTCGCTAAGCTCCGGAAGAATGTGATCTCTTGAGTGCACCAGCATGACTTTGAAATCCTCGGGGCGCAGGTTCGGATAATCGGCCAGAATCCCACGGCCGAAATCGTTGAGTGCCCCAGCCAGCTCGACACCAGCGAAGCCTCCTCCGGCGATTACAAATGTCAGCAGCCGACGCCGCACCTGGGAGTTCGCCTCGCCATCTGCTTGCTCGAACATTTCAATCACGCGATTGCGGACTCGGATCGCATCCAACAGGCTCTTGAAGTCGAGCGCGTGTTTCTGGACGTCCGCCATGCCCAGGTAATTCGAGACAGCGCCAAGCGCGAGAACGAGATGATCGTAAGGAATTTCGCGGGGCGCGCCTTCGCTGGAGCTTGGAGTCGCTGTCAATTTCACTCTCTGCTTTTCCAGGTCCACGCTCTCAACGGTCGCGCGGACGAAGTTCGTGCGCGGGAGACTTGAACGCAGTGGCGTACTGATATGACTCGGCTCCAGGCTGCTGCCGGCAACTTCCGCCAGCATTGGTGTAAACAGAAGAGCGTTCGTTTCGCTGATGAGGGTGATGCTCACGGAGCGGTCGCGCAAGAATTGATGCTCGAGGCTTTCGGCAGTCTTCATACCCGCAAATCCTCCGCCGATGATCACGATGCGCTTCACCTCCTTCGGCAAGCTATTTGCGCGCTCAGGTTCGGGGCCGAAGATCCGGTCGGCGAGATCCTTGAATCCTTGCGTGAGCAAACCGAGGAACGCGCCATAGAGAACCCAGCCCACAAGAGCTGGAAAGTGCGTACGCATTTGCTCAGCACTCCAATCCGGGGCGCTGTGGGCGATCAGCGGCATCGCAACGACGCTGATCAAGGCCCATAGCGGCACGCCCAGTGCCGCCGCGGTCATCATGTTGTCGACATAGGCGCCGCGAGTGTCAGACACGCTCGCGGAATAGGCCGCACCGACCAGGATCGCCAGCAGCGCTCCGGCGAAAGGGGGAGAGATCGTGTAAATGAGCACAGCGCTGGCGATGCCGCCGGCCAAAATTCCGAGCACGACTCTTCTAGAATTTCGGTTCATGTACTTTGCCCGTACGGGAGCGCAGTAGTACCTTTTTGCCGCCTATCCAATTTCGTTCGTGAGGCTGGAGGATACTACAGCCCAGTCGATAACGAATGGGAGGTTACCGGTCGCGATTTATCAAGCTTCCCGGCCCAGCCCTGTTTCCTATTCTAGCCCCGACACGTGGGATGGCTTCAGTGCCGCAGCGCCGAAATTCACGCTGAATCGTTTGCACCAAATGGACACCGCGCGATATTTCGCGACGTCCAAACCACCCGGAAGTATGTAGTTTTGGTCGCCGACGTTTCCTTTGATCACGCCCAAGTCGACGAATCCTGCGCGCTCGACGGTCGCCGCATCCTTCGCATCGTCCGCAGCGACCATGTAAACGTGTACATCCGGCCCGTTTGACGTGTCGAAATTCGTGAACCGCAGCATGTGCGTTCCGTCCGCCATCTTGTAGATCGTCGCCGTGCCCGAGGTCGGATGCAGAATCGTGTAGAACGTTCCTGACTCGAGCGGCTGGGCGACTGCCGCGGCGCCTCCTGCCGCAGGCATCGCTTCGTCCACTCGTACATTGCTAAAAAGCCGGTCCGGCCGGAACCAGTACCACAATCCGACGACCAACACCGCGACCACCGCAATCGCAATTTTCGTCCGCGTCTTCATCTCTCTGTCTCCTTGCATTCGAGCTCCAGGAACACACCCAGCCGAACAGTCCCGTTCGCAAGGGCCGCCTATGCAGTGAGAAACTGTTTGATACGCGCCGCCGTGTCGTTCGGGTTTTCTTCCGGGAAGAAGTGCCCGCCCTTCATTGCTTGGCCGTGAGCGCGCGGAGCCCACTCGCGCCAGATTCCCAACGGCCCACCCTCCTTCGCGTAAAACGTATCGAGCGGACCGCCTTGAGCCCACAGGTGCAGCATGGGGCATTCGATTTTTCGCGACGCGTCTTTGTCCGCACGGTCGTGCTCCACGTCGATCGTCGCAGCGGCTCGATATTCTTCGCAGATTCCGTGCACGCGCTCCGGATCTCGGTAATTCGAAACGTACTCTTCGAGAATTTCCGCCCCGAACGAGCCTTGCCCGAAAGGGTTGTGATAAACGGCATCGGGCGCGCCGAGCAAATAACTTTCCGGCAACGACTGCTTCTGGCTCAACAGGATCCACGGCCAGTAGGTTTGAGCGAATCGCGCATCGGTCCGGCTCCACGCTTCGTATATCGGAATCACGTCGAAGACGGCGAGGCGTGCAACGCTCTTCGGGTGATCGAGCGCCATGCGATAAGAAACGCGTCCTCCGCGATCGTGGCCGATGAGCGTAAAAGTCGGGAAGCCGAGCCTCGTCATCACGTCCACCAGTTCTTTGGCCATCGCGCGCTTCGAGTACGGAATGTGATCGTCCGTAGACGCCGGCGTTCCGCTGCGGCCGTACGCACGAAGGTCCGCGCAAATCACCGTGTGATTTTCCGCAAGCTGCGGAGCAAGATGTCGCCACATCAAGCTCGTTCGCGGGAAGCCGTGAACCATTAGAATCGCCGGCCCTTTTCCGTATCGCCGGACGTAAATCGTGTTGCCCGCGACCGCAACTTGCGAACCTGCGAACGATCCTGTATCGCTCACTTTGCCACCCGCCGGTGCGGAATCCTGCGCCCGCCTGAAATCCGCGAGCGAGCAGCCCAGCGTCGCCGCAAACGATGCCGATGAAATCGCATTCAAAAACTCACGACGTTCCACAGCGTCCTCCCCTTTTTTCGCAAACTCCGCTGGGAAAAAGGCGCTCAAGTCAACGCCGGGCCGGTCGGCGTTCATTCGTTTCAAATTGCCCGCATCCATTGGCCCCTCCTCCACCGCACCGGCCCGCTCACACGCCCTTTGTCTCTCCACCGTCCATTCGGACCGCTGCGCCCGTCATCCATTTCGCGGCCGGTGAGACCAGATACGCCATGAGGTCAGCGATTTCTTCCGGCTTTCCGAAGCGCGTTATGCCGGCTTGTTGCGGGAATCGCGACATGGCCTCTTCCGCAGTCATGTTGTGCGCAGGTGCCCATTTTTCAAAGAACGCGCGGCGTCTTCCGGTCATCACCGCACCCGGCGAGACGCTATTTACCTGCACTCCGTCCTTGACTCCCTGGTCCGCGAACGACTTCGCGAGCGCATTGATGGCCGCGTTAATCACAGCCACCGCCGCGAACGCCGGTTTGGGATCCAATGCCGCGATTCCGGACATGAATACGACCGATCCGTTCGTCTTTTTCAACGCATCCCAGGCCCGCATTGTCAATCGCCGCGCACCGTGCAGCTTCAGCGCCGCGCCGTCGTCCCACTGCGCATCGGTCATCTCGAAGAGATCGATCTGCGGCACGGCGCCGGCGATGTTGAGCAGCGCGTCGTTTCTTCCGAAGCGATCGAGAACTGTCTTCACCACTGTTTCCGCTGCTTGCGGCTCGCGAAGATCCGCGGCGAGGATCTCCGTTTCCGCGCCGACTGAGAGCACCTCTTTCGCTACTGCCTCCAGGTTCTCTTTGTCTCGCGCCACCAGCAGGACGGCGGCGAAGTCACGCGCCAGCCTCAGCGCCGTGGCCTTCCCGATTCCCAGGCTCGCACCGGTTACGACGGCGACAGATTTCACGTCCATGGAGTCCGTCCCTATTGCGAAAGTGTCTTGCGCGCAGCTTCCAGAATCACCTCAACCACCACGGCCGGTGATGCATACATGGGCGTGTGATCCACAGGATGCGGCCGAACCGTCGCGTGCATCCGGTCCGCCATGAAACGCTGCGTCTTCGGATTGATCATCAGGTCGTCTTCCGCGACCAGATACCACGAAGGCTTTGATCTCCACAGCGGCGCGGGTGCGGGCTCCTGGATGCACTGAACGGAAATCGGACGCTGCACGGCAGCCGCTATCTTGGCTTGATCCGCCGACGTCTGCTGCGCGAGCGCCTCGCGAAATGCGTCGTCTGGCATCCACACGAAGCCGTGTGCATCGGGAACCATCTTTGGCTGTTGCGGACTCGGCGTATCCCGATAGAACACCTTCGCAACCGTCTCGCCTTCATCCGGCGCGAGTGCCGTCACATAAACGAGCGATTTCACTCGCTCCTCCTTCACCGCGGCGATCACCGCACCGGAGTAAGCATGTCCCACCAGCACAATAGGACCAGCAGTCCGTTCTAAAGCCCAGCTCAATGCCGTTGTGTCGTTGCTGAGTGACGTCAGCGGGATCGGCGCGCACACCACTTTCAGCCCGTGCCGCTCGAGAGGCAGAATCACGTTGCTCCAGCACGATCCGTCGGCCCATGCCGCATGTACCAGCACGATTGTAGAGTTCTCAGGAAACCCAATGCCTTTTACTGCCTGCGCCGTCGGACTCGCGCTGGCTTGCGCGTTTTTCGCTCGCGCGAGCTTGCCTCCCAACGCGACACCTAGCGATGCCGCTGTGAGTGTTCCCAGAAACTTCCGACGTTCCATCGGTTTTTCCTCGTTCGATTGGTTACTCTCTCGACCAACAACTGCTTTTGGCTACGCGCTCGTCATCGCGCGGCACCCGCCCGGTCAGCCTTCAGCGCGTTGTCGAGGAACTCCTTTATCGCCGCGGCGATCTCGATCACGTGCGTTTCCAGCGCGAAATGTCCGGTGTCGAGAAATTGAACCTGCGCATTCGGAATGTCCTTGCGAAACGCCTCCGCCCCGGCCGGAATGAAAAACGGATCGTTCTTCCCCCAGATCGCAAGCAGCGGCGGGTTCGAGCGTCGAAAATACTCCTGAAATTTCGGATAGAGCTTCACGTTCGACGCGTAATTCAGGAACAGATCCAGCTGAATGTCTTTGTTACCCGGACGTTCGAGCAGCGCCGCATCCAACGTGTACGACTCAGGTGGCACGCTGTCCGGATTCGCCACGCCGTGCGTGTACTGCCAGCGCGTTCCTTCCAGATTCAGAATTGCCTTTCGGATCGTTTCGCGGTTCGGAGCGGTCGGCTCGGACCAATATTTGCGGATCGGCCCCCATGCGTCGCCAAGCCCTTCCTCATATGCGTTGCCGTTCTGCGAAACGATCGCTGTAATCCGCTCCGGATGCGCAGTCGCCAAACGAAATCCGGTCGGCGCGCCATAGTCAAACACGTAAATCGCGTACCGCTTGAGCTTCAGAGCGTCGGTGAACGCGTCGATTGTCTTCGCGAGCGCGTCGAACGTGTAGACGTAGTTTCGCTCTGCAGGAACTCTTGTAAATCCAAAGCCCGGCAAATCCGGCGCGACCACGCGGTAGTCGTCCGCGAGCCTGGGGATCAATTCACGGAACATGAACGACGACGCGGGAAACCCGTGTAGCAACAGCACCACTGGCGCGGACGTATCGCCCGCAGCCCGGTAGAAAACATTCACGCCGTCGGCGTCGACGTTGTGTATGGTCGTCGGTGTGCAGCAGCCTTGCCCGTTCGTTGCGTTGGTTTTCGTCATATTCGCTCCTGGGTTTCCAAATCTCTGACTGCAGTGCATCCACCACGCCAAAAGCCACAACTTCCCCGGTGGTGGCGCGGTCTTGTTTAAGTCAATTGAAAAAGAAGAGATGGCGACTAAGCGGGAAGAACGCTTATCTTTGGAAGACTGACGAACCCGCGACGAAAATTCGTCACCGTCGGATTTTCGTCACGACGTATCTCAAATTTACCCGAACTGGTGAGAACGATTCAATGCCGTGAAAAAGTCGAATTACTCTGACGGATTGCGCTTGATGCCCAGCTTCTTAATTCTGTAAACGAGCGACGTCCGTTTCGTCCCCAGCCGCTCCGCGGCACCGTTCCTGCCGCCGATCACCCAGTTGCTTGCTTCCAGTGCGCGAACGATCTGGTCGCGCTCCATCTGCGCAAGGTCCGTTAGCGGCGGCTCAACCGTCCGGTGCGGTGAGTAAGACTCCAGCTCCGAAATCGGCACACGGAGCACCGAGTGCGGCGAGAGAATTACCGCGCGCTCGATGAGATTCTGGAGCTCGCGGACGTTCCCGGGCCACCGGTAGCGCACGAGCGCCTCCAGCGTCTCTGCCGGGATTTCCTCGATCGTTTTGTTCATCCGCCGCGCGTAGAGCGCCGCAAAATGTCGCACCAATGTCGGAATGTCAGCCGCTCGCTGCCGTAGCGCAGGCAGGGTTACCGGGAACACCTTCAGCCGGTAATAAAGGTCCTCGCGAAACGTTCCCTGCTTCACCATCGACGCCAAATTCCGGTGCGTCGCCGCGATGAGCCGCACATCGACCTTGTGTGTTCGGTTGCTGCCCAGTCGTTCGAATTCGTGCTCCTGCAGAACGCGAAGAAGTTTTGCCTGCAGCTCCAGCGGAATGTCTCCCACTTCGTCGAGAAACAGTGTGCCTTTGTCTGCCAGTTCGAAGCGTCCCGCTTTTTGAGCAATCGCTCCAGTGAACGCTCCCTTTTCGTGCCCAAATAACTCGCTCTCGAGAAGCCCCAGCGGTATCGCGGCGCAATTCAGCTTCACAAACGCGCGGTCCCTCCGTCTGCTCGATTCGTGAATCGCCCTCGCGATCAACTCCTTGCCGGTTCCCGTTTCGCCCTGAATCAGCACGGTCGAATCGGTTGGCGCCACCACCGACGCGAGAGTCAACGTTTCCTTCAGCGCTGCGCTCTCACCGACGATTGATCCAAACTCCGAACGAATCTCCTGCTCGAGATACAGTCTTTGCTTCGCCTCGTTGTCACGGTCCTGCGTGGCTCTCTCGTAATGCAACGCGTTCTCAACCGCGATCGCCACCTGCCGCGCCACTTGTTCGAGAAAAGCAAAATCGTCATCGTCAAACGCCTTCTCCGTCCGGCTCAGCGCCGCGAGCACACCCACGATTCCCGCGCGCCCCACGAGCGCCAAGTCGCAGCCGGACATCAGTCCCTCGGCCTTCATCCGCTCGTAGAACGGGTGTCCGGCGGCGCTGCCGAAGGTCTCGGGATCGTCGCGAAGATCTTCGAGCCGGTCTACGCGTTCGTTGCGCCCTGTGCGGAAGGTCCTACCGCACGTTGTTCCGCCCACTGGCACCAGCGTTTCGTCCGTCAAGAATCCACGACTCTGGGGGTTGTAAAGGATCGTTGCGCGAAGTTCATCGTTCGACGCAGGAAGAAGCAGCGCACAGAAATCGCACCGAGTCACGCTCAGCAGATTGGTCGACAGCGCCTGAACCAAGTGCGAAAGGTCCAGTTTCGAACTCATGCTGTTCGTTATTTCCAGCAGTAAGCTCAGCCGGTCGCGCTCGTGGCGCAGCTTTTCTTCGTTCAGGTGCCGCTCGATTGCGATTCCAGTGATGTGGCTTGCGTTCTCGATCAGCTGAACGTCGATCGGCTGCGGGCTCTTAACTTCGCGATAGTGCATCGCAAAAGTGCCGAGCGCCTTGCCGTCGCGCCCAAACAGTGGACGCGACCACACCGCGCGAATCCCGAACGGAATCACCATGTGCCGGTAATCGTCCCAAATGGGATCCGTCAGAATGTCGTCCACGAAGACCGGCTGCTTTCGGTAAATCGCAGTGCCGCACGACGCACCCTTCGGCCCGATCGCCATCACTCCAACCTGGTCGCGAAAATTCGGAATGCTCGGCGCCGCCGCGCACCGAACGTGCTTGCCGTCCTCGTCAGGCAACCAGATCGTGCACAGAATCCCTTCGACTTGCGATTCGACGAGGCGCGCAATCGACGCCAGCACGTCCTGAAGTGGCGCACCGGCGAAAATCAGTTCCAGAATGTTGAGCAGCGGCTCAGCAGAAAGCGCCGCGCCGGCGCTCTTTGCTAGCTGTCCGTTCATAACAGCCTGCGAGGCAGATGGCGATGATTTGTTCATTAGCGACTCGTCCGAACCGTCTCGACGTCCAAAAGCTTGTCTCCGGCAGGATCAGTTTACTCATGAACGCCCCGCGTTTGGAAAAGCGTCCATCCGGTTTCATGTGTCCCGGCTGCGTTTCGCTAAGCTTACTTCAACCAGGCAATTCAAGCTACGCGGCAACCGCTAACGTGAAAGCTGTGTTAGCTCCGGCCACGCTCATCGCGGCACTTTCGTAGTTCGAGTGAGAAGCAGACGCCCCGAAATTGTTGAAAACACTGAAAACGTAAAACAAAGGAAGGACTCTTTGAAGTGCCCGAACGCGTTGGCAACGCAGGAGCACGGGATGGAATTGATGGAATGGTAGGAATTGTCGGATGTCCCCAGCACCGTGAGAGCACAAGCCGGGTGATCGGGTGCGCGAAATAAAGTGCCGAAGGTCGTCAGTTCAGGCCTCCGCATGGAGAATTTTATTGCTCCGCAATGACTTCGGAGTACCCGCAACGATGCGAATTGACAAGGGGTGAGGAGGAGCACGGCGAGGCTAGAATCTCAGCGGATTGAAATTCGTTGCGCTGTCGAAGTAATCGACCCTCTCCATCCTTTTGAGCCACCAGGATATTCTGAGTGTTGCCGGCAATAAGATGAGTTCCACGCTGACTTTTGTAAGGCTTGCGACGACGATACTTTTTGTTAATACGTGTGTCGGTATCATCCCCCAAAGACCGAAGATATAGAAGACGGTGGTATTCACGATTTGTCCGCATAAAGTCGAAGTCACGAAACGCGCCGATATATAACGCCCGTCAGTCCACACCTTCATTTTTGCCAGGACGTAATTATTGGCGATGTCGCCAGCGAACAGCGCGAGAGTGCCAAATAAAACCAGGCGCGGAGCCGCAGACAGCACATCAACGTACGATCGATTGTTTGTCATAAGCGCAGAAGGCGGATAGAGAATCACAAATTCAAAAATTGCGATCGCCAGAAGCTGAGCGACGATGCAGTACCACAAGACTCGCCGGGCGATTGCATAACCATAAACTTCGGTCAGGATATCGCCAAGAATATAGACAAAAGGAAAGTAGTAGATGGAAATCGACAGGGGGACGCCCATGATATCAATCAGCTTGCCGGCCGTGGGAATGCAAATGATGGCAAAGAACACATTCCAAAGAACAATTTGGTTCAGGAATTTGTAGTTCTGCATCCGCTGACCTTTATTCGCCTCTCTCATCGAAATTATTGCAAATTTGGAAATCTAATTTCAGCTTTGCCATCTAGTGCGAATCCGGCTGTTCCGATAATGTGCGCTCGGCGTCACAAGAGGAGCACCAGAAATGAGAAAGTTGGCACTTCTGTTCATGCTCGCTGTCGCGCTGGGAAGTCAAGTCTCATTCGCACAAGAGTCACAGCCTACCCCGAAACAACCTTCCGCATTGGCTGGGACAGATTCACCGGAAGCTTTGCACGAACACGTTCCCGTGCTACCGGCGGTGAGGGCTAAGTACTGGAACATCGATCCTGCAGTCGGATACGGGATGAAGGATTTCGGAAATGGTGTTTACGCACTTTCTGACAACGGTTGGCAATCCGCTTTCCTTGTCACCGAGGCGGGCGTCATCGTTTTCGATGCGCCGGCCAGTTATGGCAAACACATTCCAGAAGCCGTCGCTAAAGTCACGAACAAGCCCATCAAGATGCTGGTCTATTCGCACATCCACAAAGATCATATTGGTGGCTCGGTCGCGTTTAAAAACATCCCGGGATTGCAAATTATCGCCCTCGATACCGTCAGCGACTTTCTGAAGGAAATGAACGACCCGAATCGCCTGATTCCCACGGAGACGTTCAAGACCTCGAAGACGATTAAGCTTGGCGGCAAG
>Ga0308309_10000077_pt1 | contig 91202 bp, 102 predicted proteins | sample HubBroMetageWFT5_FD_192491 | JGI IMG/M metagenome (GOLD analysis project Ga0308309, IMG submission 192491) | Warmed and freeze-thawed soil microbial communities from the Hubbard Brook experimental Forest, New Hampshire - Hubbard Brook CCASE Soil... | ecosystem: Environmental > Terrestrial >...
TGAAAGTGGCGTTGACGGTGCAGGCGCATGCGTTCAGCAAGTCGGCGGAGGCAAAAATCACGGCCGCCGGAGGAAAGGTCGAAGTCCTGCAATGAACAAGCTGTTCCTGGCAATTCGGAATATTTTCAGCACGCCGGATCTGCGTAACCGCGTTCTGTTCACGCTGGGCATGCTGGCGGTGTACCGCCTGGGCGGACACATTCCGACGCCGGGAATCAACACGGCCCTGCTGCAGGACATGTTCCAGCGGGGACAAGGCTCGGTGCTCGGGCTGATTGACCTGTTTAGCGGCGGCAACCTGCGCCGCCTGACAATTTTTGCGCTGGGCATCATGCCATACATCACGGCGTCGATTATTTTGCAATTGATGGTGGTGGTATGGCCTTACCTGGAACGGTTGCAGAAAGAAGGCGAGCTGGGGCGGCGGAAGATCACGCAGTACACGCGCTATTTGACGATTATCCTGAGCTTGTTTCAATCGTTCACGATCGCGAAGACCTTGACGATGCAGAGCATGAATGGCGAAGCGCTGGTGTATCACCCGGGTGTGCGTTTCATGCTGATGACCATGCTGACGCTGACGACCGGCTCGGCGTTCATCATGTGGCTGGGCGAGCAGATCAGCGAGCGCGGCATCGGCAACGGGATGTCGCTGATTATTTTCGCAGGCATCGTGGTGGGATTGCCGAACGCGGTGCACGATCTGTATCTGAAGACGACGAGCGGTGAGTGGGGATCGCTCGCCGGGGTCATTCTGGTGGGCTTGATCGTGCTGATGCTGGCGGTGGTGGCCTTCATCGTATTCGTCGAGGGCGGGCAGCGGCGCATACCGGTGCAGTACGCGAAGCGAGTGATGGGCCGAAAAGTGATGGGCGGGCAGATGACTTACCTGCCGCTGCGGGTGAATTCCGGTGGAGTGATTCCGCCGATTTTCGCGAGTTCGCTGCTCACTTTTCCGCAGACTTTGGCGCTGTTTTTTCAGAACAAGTCCACAGCGTTCGGTAAGTTCGCGAACATGATCAAGTGGGGCGAGCCGCTCTATACCGTGATCTACGTGACGCTGATCATATTTTTTGCGTTCTTTTACGTGGGGATTATTTTCAATCCCACCGAGCTTGCGGACAACATGCGGAAGTACGGCGGATTCGTTCCAGGGATACGTCCGGGGCGAAACACTTCCGAGTACATTAACCGCATTTTGACGCGGCTCACATTCGTCGGCGGCGTGTACCTGGCGGTGGTCTGTTTGCTGCCGGAATGGATGATTTCGGGGATTCACCTGCAGCATTTGTGGCTGGTGGGCGACTGGTTCGACCAGCACATGTGGCGATTCGTGCTGGATGGTTTGAACGTGCAATTTTATTTCGGGGGCACCTCGCTCCTGATCGTTGTGGGCGTGGCCATGGATACGGTGCAGCAACTGGAAGCGCAATTGGTCATGCGGAATTACGATGGGTTTGTGCGCAAGGGCCGGGTCCGGGGACGTCGCAGTTAATGACCGACGCATCGGCGGTGAGGATGGCGCTCAAACGGGCGTTAATTTTCCTGGGTCCGCCAGGAGCTGGTAAAGGCACCCAGGCGAAGCGCATGGCCAAGCAGCTGGGCGTGCCGCATCTTTCCACCGGCGACATGCTGCGGGACGCGGTGACGCGCCGCACCGGGCAGGGGCGCCTGGCAGAGCCGATCATGGAACGCGGCGATCTGGTGCCGGATGACATCGTGCTGGGAATGGTAGAAGAGCGGCTGTCGCGCTGGGACTGCGACGGGGGATTTATCTTCGACGGGTTTCCGCGGACGATTCGGCAGGCCGAGGAACTGGACGGGATTTTGCAGCGCCGGGGACTGGGCAAGCCGTTGGTGATCCAGTTTCAGGTAAGCCCGGAAACACTGGTGAAGCGGGTGGCCGGCCGTTGGACGTGCAGCGTGGGCGGCGAGACGTACAATATTTTCGAGCGGCCGCCGAAGACGCCGGGCATTTGCGATAACGACGGCGGGAAATTGATTCAGCGGTCGGACGATCAGCCGGAAATCGTGAAGGAACGATTTGCGGCGTATGAACGGCAGACCCAGCCGCTGGCGGATTATTACCGGACGCATGGCGTGCTGGAAGTGGTGGATGGCGATGCAGGAGTGGAGGAAGTAACCCGCGCCTTGAACGAGATTGTGAAGCGCGCGGAAGGGCGCAATGGTCATCTGTAAATCGCCTGCGGAGCTCGAAAAGATGTATCGCGCAGGACAGGTCGTCTGGGGCGCGCTGGAAGAAATGCGCACGATGATCCGGCCGGGCATCTCGACGAAAGAGCTGGACGAGTTCGCCGAGGGGTACACGAAGGAGCACGGCGCGCGGCCGGCGTTCAAAGGCTACCGTGGGTATCCGGGCTCGGTGTGCACTTCGATCAACCAGGAAGTGGTGCACGGGATTCCATCGGCGGCGCGGAAATTGCGCGAGGGCGACATTCTTTCGATGGATTTCGGAGTAGAGCTGGGCGGGTATTTTGGCGACGCGGCGTTGACGGTGCCCGTGGGCAGAGTGACGCCCGAGCGCGAGAAACTGCTGCGCGTGACGCGGGAATCGCTGGAGCAGGGCATCGCGAAGATCCGGGCGGGCAATCGCCTGGGGGATGTATCCGCCGCAGTGCAGCAGTGGGTGGAAAAGAACGGATATTCGGTGGTGCGCGAGTTTGTAGGCCACGGAATTGGCACCAAGATGCATGAAGACCCGCAGTTGCCGAATTACGGTTCTCCGGGTCAGGGCCCCAAGCTGCAAGAGGGCATGGTGCTGGCGATCGAGCCGATGGTCAACACGGGCGGTCCGGGCGTACGCGTGCTGGATGATGAGTGGACCGCGGTGACGTCGGACGGCAGCGATTCAGCTCACTTCGAGCACACCGTAGCGGTGACGAAGAATGGACCGTGGATTCTGACTCGGCCGAAAGAAGCGGCGGGGCCGGTCTGGTAAGCGGCAGGAAGCAGAGGTTGGCTGGAGTAGAACACAGGAGCGCATGAGACCAAGGCCAGAGAAAGAAAACAAGAAGCCGGGCGAAAGCGGGAAAGAGGATGCCATCGAAGTGATGGCTACCGTGATCGAGCCGCTGCCGAACGCGATGTTTCGCGTGGAGCTGGAGAACAAGCACCAGGTGCTGGCCCATATTTCGGGGAAGATGCGCAAAAACTTTATTCGTATTTTGTCGGGAGATCGCGTGGCGGTGGAGCTTTCGCCGTACGATCTGACGCGCGGACGAATCGTGTATCGCTACAAGTAGTTCAGCGGCGCAGAGCAGTAGAACGCTGGGGCCCCTGCGAGGGGATGGAGTGGAAAAATGAAGGTTCGGGCATCGGTAAAGAAAATCTGCATGAAGTGCAAGATCGTTCATCGGCGCGGCGTGGTGCGCGTGATCTGTACGAACGCCAAGCACCGCCAGCGCCAGGGATAGGCCAGAGGCCGGAGGATAGAGAATGGCTCGCATCGCAGGTGTGGATTTGCCGCCGAACAAGCGGCTTTGGATTGGGCTCACGTCAATTTACGGCATCGGGCAGGCACGCGCGAAATCGCTGGCCGCGAAAGCCAACGTGGACCACACCAAGAAGATCAAGGACCTGACCGAGGATGAAGCGACGCGCCTGCGCGCGGCCATCGAGGCCGAAGGCGGTATCGAAGGCGATCTGCGTAAAGAGACGCAGATGAACATCCGGCGGCTGATTGAAATTCAGGCGTATCGCGGGCTGCGGCATCGCCGCAACCTGCCCGTTCGCGGCCAGCGCACGCACACCAATGCGCGTACGCGCAAGGGACCACGGAAGGGCGCAGTGGCGGCGAAGAAGATCGCGGCTCGCAAGTAGCAACATTCGCAAAGATTGAATGGTTTAGAACGACAGGAGAGACACGAGCGTGGCAAAAGAACCGAAAGACGCGGCAGCAGCACCAGGAGGAGCGCCGGCAGCAGCAGCGGCAAAAAGCTCCAAGCGCAAGAAGGAATTCCGCAAGAAGAAGGAAAAGCGCGTGGTGCCGCACGGCGTGGTGTGCATCCAGGCGACGTTTAACAACACGATCGTGACGCTGACCGATCCCGATGGCCGCGCGGTGAGCTGGTCTTCGGCGGGCTCGGTGGGATTCAAGGGATCGCGCAAGGGCACACCCTATGCAGCGCAGCAAGCGGCCGCGACGGCAGCAGGCGTGGCGCGCGATCAGTACGGGATGAAATCGGTGGAAGTGCGCGTGAAGGGACCGGGCGCGGGACGTGAATCGGCAGTGCGCGCGCTGGCTTCTTCGGGTTTGCACATCAATGCGATCAAGGACGTGACGCCGGTACCGCACAACGGCTGCCGTCCGCCCAAGCGCCGCCGCGTATAACGCTCGCGGCAGAGATTCTGGGAAATGGCAGAGTTGAGATAAAGGAGATAGGACTTGGCAAGACATCGTGAAGCGGTTTGCCGGCTGTGCCGACGGGAAGGGCAAAAACTCTTCTTGAAAGGCCTGCGGTGTTTTACAGAAAAGTGCGCGATCGAAAAGCGCAATTTCGTTCCCGGGCAGCACGGGCAGGCTCGGCGGGCGAAGATGGTGGGCTACGGCGTGCAGTTGCGCGAAAAGCAGAAGGTGAAGCGCACCTACGGGCTGCTGGAGCGGCAATTCCGCACGTATTTCGAAAAAGCGTTGCGGACGAAGGGGCCGACCGGCTCAAACTTGATGGTGATGCTCGAGCGTCGCCTCGACAACGTGGTCTACCGCATGGGACTGGGCGGCTCGCGTTCACAGGCGCGGCAACTGGTGCTGCACGGGCACATCCGCGTGAAGGGCCAGAAGGTGAACATTCCCAGCTACCTGGTGAACGTGGGGGATGAAGTCACGCTGAAAGACAAGATGCACGAAAACGTGATGATTATGGAAGCGCGCAATCTGGCGAAGAGTCAGGGCGTGGCTCCGTGGCTCGATATTGATCCAGCGAATTTCAAGGCGCGCGTGGTGGCGATGCCGCGTCGCGAAGACGTGCAGACGCCGCCGATGAACGAACAGCTCATCGTGGAACTGTATTCGAAGTAGCGCCGGGAGATTATCAACGTTTATAAGTTAGTCGGTTCGCCGCGGGCGAGCCAGGAGGAATGTCGAAGATGTGGAAGGGCTTCCAGAAACCAAAGCGGTTGGCAGCAGAACCAGAAACACTGACCGATAAGTACGGGAAATTCTCAGCGCAGCCTTTTGAGCGCGGCTGGGGAACCACGGTCGGAAACTCCCTGCGGCGCGCGTTGCTGAGCTCGATTGAAGGCGCAGCGATCACTGCGGTGAAGATTGAAGGCGTGTTGCACGAGTTTTCGCCGATTCCCGGTGTCGTGGAAGACGCGACGGACATCATCCTGAACCTAAAGCAGGTTCCGCTGAAGTTGAACACGGACCAGCCGAAGACGATCACTTTGATCGTGGACACGCCTGGGCCGGTGACCTCCGCGAAAATCGAAGAGGATGCGGATATCGCGGTGCTCGATAAGAACGTGTACATTGCGACGGTAAGCGAAGGCGGCAAGTTCGAACTGGAGTTGCGCGTGAAGAATGGCCGCGGCTATGTGGCGGCCGACCGCAACTTCGACGAGGATTTGCCGATCGGCTACATTCCGATTGATTCGGTGCACTCGCCGGTACGCAAGGTGAACTACGCCGTGGAAGCGGCTCGTTTGGGACAGATGACCGATTATGAGAAGCTCACGCTGGAAGTCTGGACCAACGCGGCCATCACGCCGCAGGACGCGATTGGCCTGGCCTCGAAGCTGATGAAGGACCACATGAGCATCTTCATCAATTTCGAAGAGACGCCGGACCTGCCGGAAGAAGTGGTGGAGAACTACAGCGATCCGCGGCTGGAATTCCTGGACCGTTCGGTCGAAGAGCTGGAGCTTTCGGTGCGTTCGTACAATTGCCTGAAGAACGCGAACATTCAGAACCTGCGCGAGCTGGTGCAGAAGACCGAATCCGAAATGCTGAAGACCAAGAATTTCGGACGCAAGTCGCTGAATGAAATCAAGGACATCCTGCACAAGATGGGCTTGAGCCTGGGCATGAAGTTTGACGAGCACGGCCGTATCATCTGGCCGCCGCTGCCAAGCCAGACCGCGCCTCCGCCTTCCGAGGGGGATGCCACGGCAATGTAATCGCGCGGGAAACCGCGCGAGCCACGGTAAGCGACTATGAGACACCTTAAATCAGGGTCAAAACTCGGGAAGCAGCCCGCCCACAGGCGCGCGGTGCTGCGCAACCTGGTGACGAACCTCGTCGAGAAGGAACGCATTCACACCACCATCCTGCGGGCGAAGGCTACCAGGCGGCTGGCGGAGAAAATGATTACGCTCGGCAAGCGCGATTCGCTGCATGCGCGACGCCAGGCGGCGGCTTTCCTGATGACTCCGGGGGCTACGGAAAAATTGTTCAGCGATCTGGCTCCGCGATTTGCGGATCGTCCGGGCGGTTACACGCGGATTATCCGGGCGGGCTGGCGATTGGGAGACGGAGCGGATCTGGCGATCCTGGAGTTCATCGGCTCGGAGTTGAAGAAGAAGGACAAGAAGCCGCGCCGGAAGCAGGATGTGGAGACTCCGGAAGAAGAAAAGGAAAAGGAAGCGGTCACCGCGAAGTAGCTTCGTTTCTTTTCAGTCGATCATGTAATTCAAGAAGGCCCGCGCCGATTCGTCGGAGCGGGCCTTTTCCTTGTGTGCCGAGCATGTTCGATAGCTTGGAGGTGCAAGTCCCGTCCCAACCAGATGGGTGTGAAGTGATAGCGAAGCGCAAGGGCCGGGCCGCGAGGCGAGGTCTGAAGGAAGCGTGGAGCGAAGATACGGGCCGATGTACAAGAACTGGATCTGAGGCCTACGGCGTCGGACGAGCAAGCAACTGATCGCGAAGTCCGTATCCCTCTGGGACGCTAGTGGTAAATCCGGCGGTCGCGTATCGAAAGCAGTCGAGCGCATCGCGGGAGATCTGCTGCATGTGACGGATTCGTGACTGAGGGTGGAGAGATTCACTCTGACCGTGCGGCAGAAGTCAGTAGCGGGCGTAGTACTCACGGAATTGAGGACGGCCCAAACAGTAAGAGTGAATAGTAGAACGTCGAACTCGCGGGTGGCACGGCGCCAGCCAATCAGCTTCGGCTGAGCTTCACAGGTTCAGAAGACGGTGAAGCCGAAACCGCAACCTGTCGAGTGCTGAAGCCCTTGTCGCGAACGACGACTCGAACCTCACGGCCCGCAAGGGCTCAGCTTACTGAACCGCCGTATGCGGGCGCGCCTGTACGGTGGTGTGGGAGGGGCGAGCAGGTGACTGCTCCCGCTATCCCGATTTTTCGGAGGCAGGCTTTCGCGGGCGCTTTGCTACTGTTTGATTCCCAGCCACGAATCGTAGATGGCCTTCTGCTGATCCGTGGGGTGCTCCATCGGCTTCAGTGTATACGTGGGATTGGGATTGGCTTTGAGCGCGACTGAAAACTCCTTGAATTCCCCTAGGCGCAGGACCGTCAAGCGCACCGTGTCGCCGGGCTTGTGCGTTTCGATTTCCTTGGTGAAGCCGTCGAAGTCTACGGCGCGGCTGTCGATCGCATAGAAGATGTCGTCGCGGTCGAGTCCGGCTGATTCCCCGGTGCTGCCGGGAACGATGTTGCGAATCTTGGCGCGGCCGTCGTCGTTCTTCGTTGCATCTACGCCCATCCAGGGCTTGTTGGCGTCCAGTTTCTTTTCAACCGTGATTCCGGCATAGGCAAAATACTGTTCGTAGGGAATGGGTTCTTTACCTGAAATATATTGGCGGAAAATTCCGCTGACGTCTGTGCCCGCGACCTGAGATGCAGCTTTGATGGCGTCGTCAGGCTCGAAGCCGGGTTTGGGCAACGCGTGATGTGAATAGAGCAGGCGCATCCAGTCGTCGAGTGATTTCTGATTGTTGGTGTCGTGGCGGATCGCGAAATCCAGGATGTGGCCCATGATCTGGCCGCCGTCGTAATAGGAATACCAGGTGTTCAGAAGATTGTTGTCCTGGTGGATCACGCTCTCGCGAGGGAACCAGGTGTCCCAGCTGGTGTCTTCAATGCTGCGCTCGCCGCGGCCGGGATGCGCTTCAAATTTTGTGATGAGCTGGCTGATGGAATCGAGATATTGCTCGGGAGTAATCAACCCGGCATGCGCGAGGGCCAGCGCGCCGTAGTAACTGGTGAGGCCTTCCGAGATCCATAGCGACGGCGTGTGCACCATCTGCGAATAGTCGAAGGGGCCGAGAGGCAGCGGGCGCAGGCGCTTGACGTTCCAGGCATGGAAGAATTCGTGCGCGGATACAAAGAGCTTCAGATCGTAGCGATTGACGTAGCCGGGGGCCGGCTCGGTGGAATCCCAATCGACGCCGAAATTAATTTGCGTGGAGTTCAGATGCTCCAGGCCGCCACCGGTCTTGGGCCAGACGTGGAAAATAAAATAGTATTCCTTGAAGGGAGCGGCCTGGCCGGATGTGCCGGCTACCGGTTGGAACACGGCAACATCCTGCGCGACTACTTTTTGCAGGTCGTCCACGAACTTCGCAAAATCTTTTTGGCCCATTACGTCGTGCACGATCACGTGATATTTCGTGCCGAGGACTTCGAAATCTTTTTCGGCGAAATCGGAGATCTCGAGCGGGCAATCGACGAATGTGTCGTAGTTAACCGACTGAAACGATGTGGCGGAGGTGTGCTCCATGCCGGTGGCGACGCGCCAGCCGTTGGGAACCGCGATGGATAGCGTGGTGGGGCGATCCTTGCCGCCGACTAGGTACATCCACAGGGAAGGGCCGCCGATGAATGCGTGGCGCTCGTTGTACTGCGCGATGTTGTTTTGCAGGGTGTTGGCGTAAACCTGGTATTCGACGGTCACAGATCTTGCGCCTGCTAGCTCGATGCGCCAGGTCTGGCTGTCCGTCTTGCGCCACGTAAGCTCCTGGCCAGCCGCGGAGCGCGCGCGGAAGCGCTGCACGTTGGCAGAGTAGTTTTCAATGTAGTAGGAGCCGGGCGCCCAATCCGGGATGGCGAAATCCACGAACGTGCCGGTGAGCGCGTCTGCGTGGATCGCGACGTCGAGCAGGTGTGAGTTGGGCCGTTCGAATTTCAATTCGTAACTGACCGGGGTTGTGCCAGAAGCGGCGGCGGAAAATGCTAGCAGGCAGATAGCGGCAAGAAGTGGCAGATTGCGCCAGAAACGGCTGGACATCTGTGGCTCCATTGGCGTCTCCATTTCTGTGAGCGAATTTCTTAAACTGTGTTGGTCGGGATCGTTGCGGCGGCGCTGCGTTCACCCTGAAGCCGCTTTTCACGAGCCTTTCCCAGAAGAACGAAAAGCGATGCAACGATTTGCGCTGCGATGCCGCCCGACGTGTCAATGAGCACATCGCCCACGGCGGCGGTGCGGCCCGGAACGAACGATTGGTGGTATTCATCGAGAGCGGCATAGCCCGCAATGATCAAAATCGTCACCAGCGCCCAGCGCAGGTGCATGCCTTTTTCGCCGGCGCGAATGCCGCGCAAGATTAGCATGCTCAGAATGAAATATTCGGTCAGGTGTGCGCATTTGCGGATGATGTGGTGCAGCAAGTCGAGGGTTTCCGGCGCCGCATGCGGCAGAAAAAAGCGCAGAATGAGGATGATGTAGTGGCTGGTGTTATACGACGTAAAAGCGCCCGTCGAAAACCCGGAGATGGCCACGGCCCAGACAAGCGCAGGCCACCAGTAGCGGAGCCACTTCATCCTAGTGGTCCGGCGAGACACAAAAACACATTGATTGGCAGCCAATTTTCCAAGGGGCGCCCTATTCGCGTCTGTAATTCGGAGCTTCGCGCGTGATGATTACGTCGTGCACATGGCTTTCCAGCAGCCCCGCCGACGATATGCGGATGAACTTGCTGCGTTCCTGAAGTTCGGTGAGGTTGGCCGCGCCACAGTATCCCATGCCGCTGCGCAGGCCGCCGACAAGCTGGTCCACCAGGCCGCCTAGAGGGCCTTTGTAGGGCACTTGGCCTTCGATGCCTTCCGGGACGGACTTGCCGCGTTCGGCGCCTTCTTGCGCGTAGCGATCCGCCGAGCCTGCTTCCATGGCGCCGAGCGAGCCCATGCCGCGATAGGATTTAAAAGTGCGGCCTTGATACAAAATCGTTTCGCCCGGCGACTCCTCGGTGCCGGCGAAGAGGCCGCCGATCATGACGGAATTGGCTCCAGCGGCGATGGCCTTGGTGATGTCGCCGGAAAATTTGATGCCGCCGTCCGCAATCACCGGGACACCGGTGCCTTTCGCGGCGCGCGAAGTTTCGATGATCGCGGTGATCTGCGGGACGCCCGCGCCAGTAACGACGCGGGTGGTGCAAATGGAGCCGGGACCGATACCGATTTTCAGGCCGTCCACGCCGAGCGAAATCAAATCGCGCGCGCCTTCGGCAGTGGCGACGTTGCCGGCCACGACCTGCAGCTCGGGAAATTTCTGCTTCACGGCGCGGATGGCGTCCATCACGCGGGTGCTGTGCCCGTGCGCGGTGTCGATGGCCAGCACGTCAACCTTTTCGCGTGCCAGTTCCGCGGCGCGCTCCAGAAAATCGCCCGTGGCGCCAATGGCCGCGCCGACCCGCAGTCGGCCATGTTCATCTTTGGTGGCGCTGGGGAATTCGATTTTTTTCTGGATGTCTTTTACGGTGATCAAGCCTTTGAGATTGAAATCCGAGTCGACCACTAGAAGTTTTTCGATGCGATGGCGTTGCAGGATGCGTTCGGCCTCTTCGAGAGTGGTGCCCACCGGAACCGTGACAAGATTGTCCTTGGTCATTACCGAGCTGACGGGCTGATCGAGATTGCGTTCGAAGCGCAAATCGCGGTTGGTGAGGATGCCCACGAGGCGCGCGCCGCGGGTGACCGGCAAGCCCGACACTTTGTACTTGTTCATGATGTCGAGCGCCTGGCGGACGGAAAGTTCGGGCGCGATTGTTACCGGGTCAACGATCATGCCGCTTTCCGAGCGCTTGACGCGGTCCACTTCCTCGGCCTGGCGATCAATTGTCATGTTGCGATGGATGAAGCCGATGCCGCCTTGGCGCGCGATGGCGATGGCCAGGCGCGCGTCTGTGACGGTGTCCATGGCTGCGGCGACGATGGGAATGTTCAGCGAAATTTTGCGCGAGAGGCAGGTGCGCGTGTCCGCCTGCGCCGGCAGGATCGACGATTTGCCCGGCAACAGCAGGACGTCGTCGAAAGTCAGCGCTTCGGGAATGGGTCCTTCAATCATCTATTCTCCTGTGAGCGGGAAGGTCCCCATATACAGCAAAGCCCAGCGAGATGAGCTGGGCTTGTGAAAGATTCACTTGTAGCGGCAGACCTTCATTATGCAAGAACTCATTTTATGTGCATCGGGCGGCGAAATCAAGCGGGCCTGCTGCGAGCTTTTTTGATAAAATGAGTCATTCCAATCAGGAGGCCCGCCATGCGAAACGACAACTACAGCGACCAATCCTGCTTTCGAGCGCAGCAGTAAGCGCCGCAGGGGTTTCCCGTCAGAGACAAACGTAAAACGAGGTTCACGAGTCGTGCACGGAGAAAAGGAACTCGTGGAGAAGCTCGGGCGAAATGATCCGTGCCCGTGCGGTTCTGCGCGCAGGTTTCAAGCGCTGCTGCCTGAAAGCCGGGAAGCATGATGGTACGAACCGCGCCTACTTCTTTTCGAGAATGAAATGGGCGGGGCAGCGCGTGGAGCGGCTGCACTACGCTCCATGCGCTTTCGTTTTCTCATCCCAAAACCAAGCTTGGCTCTTGCGTTAATTCTGAGTTTTGGTCAACACTCGGATGTGGACGCTCCCCAGGTTCAAATTCGGCGCTTAGAACCCTCGGAAGGTGTCGCGTATCGCGAGATTCGGTTGGAAGCGTTGCGGCTCAATCCGGAGGGTTTCGGGAGCACGTTTGAAGCTGAAAGCGTTCGACCGCTCGCGCATTTTTCCGAGCGCGTTGCAAGTTGTCCGGTCTTTGGTGCGTTTCGCGACGCCGAGCTTGTGGGTATGGCGGGGTTTTGGCGTCGCGAGGGCATAAAAGATGCTCACAAGGCGATGCTGTGGGGAATGTACGTTCGATCAAATGCCAGGAATCGGGGCGTGGGACGGCGACTGGCGGAAGCGGTGATTGGCTTTGCGCGCGAGCATGTGGAAGTGCTGCAGCTGAGTGTAGTCAGCGAAAATGAAGCAGCGCGACAGCTTTATGCGAGCCTGGGTTTTGTGGAGTACGGGATCGAGCGCAAGGCGCTGAAGCAAGGCGGCCGCTACTACGATGAGATCCTGATGGCGAAGCATCTCTCCGTTGCTGCAACTGATTTGAAAGCTGACGCCGAGTGATGTTGCGCGAATCGTCTGGACTCCCTACCATGTAAGAGGTGAAGGAATTCAGACCACATCCCCTGCTGCGCAATCCCCATGCCATGACCATCGCGGCGAATTTCTGGCCGCGGCCGGTTCCGCTGCTCCCGGGTGGCGTGGCGCGTTCGTTTGAGACCGAACCTGGCACGCAGGTTCTGGGGCAGTGCCACTGGCAGCTGAATCCGCGCGAACATGCCACTTTGGTGGTGCTGCACGGCCTGGAGGGTTCGTGCGAATCCGGCTACATGCGCGGGACTGCCGAAAAGGCCTGGATCGCGGGATTCAACGTGGTGCGTCTGAACCAGCGGAATTGCGGCGGCACCGAGAAGCTGAGCCCGACGCTGTACCATTCCGGATTGAGCTGCGACGTTCACGGGGTGGTGTTGGAATTGGCCGAACGTGACGGCTTGCCGGAAATATTTGCCGCAGGGTATTCGATGGGTGGAAATCTGGTGTTGAAGATGGCAGGGGAAATGGATGGCTCGCCACCGGCGGAGCTGCGCGGCGTAGTGGCGATTGCGCCGGCGCTGGATCTGGCTGCTTGCGCGGACGCGTTGAGCCAGCCGCGCAATTTTATTTACGAGCATCATTTTGTGACGCGGCTGAAGCGACATATGCGGCACAAGGCGAGCTTGTTTACGGATTTGTATCCGCTGCGAACTGTGCCCGGTTTCCGGCGGATTCGCACGGTGCGCGAATTTGATGACGTAATTACGGCGCGTTATTGCGGGTTCGCGGATGCCAGCGATTATTATTCCCGGTCCAGCGCGTCACGGGTGGTCGCTGAAATTCGCGTGCCCACTCTGATCATCGCGGCGAAGAACGATCCTTTCGTGCCGTTCGGTCCGTTTCAAAATCCGGCGATCCTGGGCAACCGATGGATCACTTTGCTGGCGCCGGAGCATGGCGGGCACTGCGCGTTTATTTCGCGGGAAGACGGGCGGGAGCGATTTTGGGCGGAGGCGAGGATTGTGGAGTTCTGTAAGAGCAAGTCAGAATTAGCGAACGCTTCGAGCACGAAGCCCGAGAGCCAGAGTAGACACGTGCACGGTTAAATTCGAACTCAAATGAGCCGGCGGGACGCCCTTCGACCCTGCGCTCTCAGGACCAGCCGGGGCTCCGTTACGCGACTGGGGTTTCAAGCGATGGCTGAAAACCGGGCGTGAGCAGTTGGGCCTCTCCTGATTCGGCGATCACCATATCGTCTTCACAGCGCATGCCGTAATCACCTACGACGTAAATCCCCGGTTCATTCGAAAACGTCATCCCCGGTTCGAGGATGGTGCGATTTCCGCGGACCAGGTACGGCGATTCGTGGCCGTCCATGCCGATGCCGTGGCCCAGGCGGTGGGGGAAGTATTTGTAGCCGGGACCGAATCCGGCGTCGGTTATCACTTTTCGCGCCGCGTCATCCACCGAGCCACATTCGTGGCCTGCCACCGCGGCAGCGAGCGCGGCATTCTGCGCATTGCGGACGATTTCGAAGGCGTGCTGGAGCTTTTCGGGTGGCTTGCCCAGAACGCCCATTCGCGTGACGTCTGATTGATAGCCCTCGACGGTTGTGCCATCGTCAATCATCACACCGGTGCCCTCGCGCAACACCTGCTCTTCGCGCGAACCGTGGGGAAGGGCAGCGGAAGGTCCGAAAAACACGGACGCTTCGCCCTGCAGACCCATGCGGGCGTAGCCACGCGACGCAAGTTCGGAGACTTCGCGCTGCGTCATGCCCTCGCGTAGCGACGCGAAGACCGCTTTGTACACCGCGCAGGTGGCCGAACAGGCCAGCCGCATCAAGTCCAGTTCGTGCGCGTTTTTCTGTGCACGGCAGCCGACGGTGATGGGATCGCCGCTGGTGTAATCGAGTGAGGTTGCGGCGTGGCGCAGTCCATCGAAAAAAACGTAGCGTGTGGTGGCTTCGACGCCTACTTGTCCGGTGCGGATGCCGCGCTCCGCCAGCCATTTTTCAATGATCGGATACGGGCTTTCGTCTTCCTGCCAGACTCGGATTTCCACCGGCCAGCGCATCTGCTCACGCAGTCGGCCCTCTTCAAAGGCCGGGGTGACCAGGAGCGGATCTCCTTGCCGGGGCACTAAAAGCGCGAGAATGCGCTCGCTGGGCCACCAATGGATGCCGGTGTAATAGACCAGCGTGGTTCCGGGAGTGACGTATAGAGCTTCGAAACGCGGCTTCGAGTCTGTCATCAGTTGCTGCGCGTGAGCGACGCGGGCTTGAAGCTCTACGGCGCGAATCGGTTTGACGCGATCGCCGAGAGGCTTCAAGGCATCGAACGCGGGCGGCAGTGATTGTGCCGTGGATTGTGACCCGGTCGCGGGCCGATCGAAAATGGTTTCAGCCGCAACACCGCCGGTCGCGACAGCAGCGGACTTGAACAAATCACGCCGAGAAAACTTCATGGAACTCCTGACGGAAGAATCAGTGAAAGTGCGAGATCAAGACGGCGTCCGTGACGGCGTGTCCATGGGCGTAAATTATCTGCTTGCCATCCGGCGACAGCGTGTAGGCGCCCCACTGGAAATCCGGCCCCAGATTCATCACTTGCTTGGCTGCGGCCGGCGCGCTTCCCTGCGGGCCTACGGGCTGGGCCCACAGAGTGACGACAGCATCTTTCCGAATGGGGTACAGAATTGCGCGGCCGTCTATTGTCCAGGAGATTTTTTGGCCACCGTCGCCATTGACGGCGGCTTGTGCTTCCGGAGGGAAATCATAGACGCTGCGAATCTCGCCGCCGTCCAAACCCATGACCGCGAGTTTGGACGGTTTGCCGGGATCCGGTTGGTAGAGAACCGCCAGAGCGCTGCCGTCCGGAGCGTATGCGGGAGAATATGCTTCCTGTTTGGACACTTGGGTCGGCGTGCCGCCGTCAATGCTGACGCGCATTACGTGAGTGGCGTTGCCTGTGACATCAACGTACACCACAGACTTCCCGTCCGGTGAGCAATTGGGATGCACAGCAATTTTGCCGGTGCTGAGCCGCGTAGGATTCGATCCGTCCATTTCCGCGCGCCAGATGGAGCTGCTGTCTTGGCCGCGGCCCATGGCGAACACAAAGTGGCGGCCATCACCACAGCCGGAAAGCCAGTTGGGACTCACCACACCGGAGGCAATGTCATGTACGTTCGAGCCATCGGGCGAGGCGCTGGCGAGCTGAATGCTTCCGGAGGTGTAGTAGGTGTAGATGATCTTGCCGTCGGGCGTCCAAATGATGCCGGAAATACCATCGGCGCGGCTGATGCCGCTGGAGATCTGGCGCGGCGGCGAGAAGGAGGCGGAGCTGCCGAAGCTTGCGACCCACAAGCTTCCAGTTAGAGTCACCTGGGCGGTGGCGAGAGCGGAGCCGTCGGAGGTGATGCTGGTACCGTTGTAGAAATTCAAATCATTGGTGACGCGGCGAACTTCGGCGTCGGGATAGCTGAGCGAATAGAGTTGCGCGTTGAGAGACGCGCTGCTGACGCGCGCGTTGAACAGGATCGCGGAGCCGTCGGGATGCCAGGCCATTTGATCGGGAGAAATCCAGTCCATGGAGCCGAGCCGGGTTTTCGTTTTGGAATCAACGTCTACGATTTCGACGGCGTACTTGCCAATTTCTCCGCTGGGATTGTCCGCCACGGCTATGCGCTTACCGTCGGGCGACCACGCCGGGCCATTATCGGAAAAGCGGGGTGGATTGGTCAAAACTTCCAGGATTTGCTCGCCGGTGCCGTCTGAGTTGGCGAGCATCAAGTAGGAAGTTTTGGTCTTGTTGGATTGCCGCACGAATACAAACCGTTTCCCGTTGGGAGAAAAGCTGATGGGGCTATCCACATCTGCAATCACCTGGCGGGGTGCGCCGCCGAGCGAAGGCGCCTGAAAGAGGCTTCCGACACCAACCGATTCGTCTTGCTTGACGAAATAAAGGTAATTGCCATCGAGCGAAAAATTTAAGCCTTCGATTTCGCCGGGCGAGCCGAGCTCGACTTGCGCGGTGCTTCCGGTGGCTAGCTGGCGAATCCAAATGCCGTGGCTGCCTTTTTCGTCTGCGACGTAGGCGACCCACTTGCCGTCCGCCGAGATCGTGGCGGAGTGGATGTTGCCGGTGGAGGTGATGGGTGAAATCGTCATTTGAGAAAAGGAGGCAGCTTCCTCGTGGTGATGTCCGAACCGATCGTGTAGCGCGATGGATGCGATTGCGCCGATGGCGACCAGGACGATCACACCCGCTGCGATCCATAAGCCGAGACGCGAGCTATGTTGCGCGGGAGCGCTTGCGGGGGTGGCCGCTGACGACGGAATCGGGGTCGCGTGCGACGCAGCGGGTTGGGCCGCAGCGCTGCCAGAGCGAGGATTTGGAGTAGAGCCCGCCGCTGCCCAAGCACCAGTCGAGCCGCTAGGCGTGCGCGAAGAGTCAGTGTCGCGTTTCAGGCGCTTCAAATCACCGCGTAGTTCGGCGGCGGTCTGGTAGCGCAGGTCGCGATCTTTCTCCAGGGATTTCCCGATGATTTCTTCCAGTTTGGCCGGGAGTAGCGGATTGATGGAGGCTGGAGAGGGCGGCGTGCGGTTCAGGATCGCGTCAAAAATAACCGCCGAAGTATTTCCGTTGAATGCCGCCTGGCCTGTGGCCATCTCGTAGAGCACCGCGCCTAGACTGAAGAGATCGGTGCGCGCATCGAGGTCCTCGCCGCGCGCTTGTTCCGGGGACATATAAGCGACGGTGCCGATCGCAGAGCCGGGGCTAGTGAGAAACAGATTGTCGGTGGTGGGCTGAGTAGCGGTGTTACCAGCCCCGACTGCTTCACCGACGCGGCGGGTGGCAGCTTGCTTGGCCAATCCAAAATCGAGAATTTTTGCCTGGCCACGCGAGGTGATGAAAATATTCGCAGGCTTGATGTCGCGATGAATGATGCCGCGGGCGTGCGCGGCATCGAGCGCATCGGCAATCTGCGCGCCGAAATCGAGCAGGGCATCGGTGGCGATCGGCCGGCCGCCGATGCGTTCACGAAGCGTCTGCCCTTCGAGGACTTCCATGACCAGGAAGGGGCGCCCGTTGTGCTCACCGACATCGTAGATCGTGCAAATGGCCGGGTGATTCAGGGAAGACGCGGCACGGGCCTCGCGCTGAAAACGTTCGAGCGCGGCCGGATCGCGCGTGAGTTCGGCGGAAAGAAATTTGAGCGCGACTTGACGGCCCAGACGCGTATCTTCCGCGCGAAATACCTGACCCATGCCGCCGCTGCCCAGCGGATCGAGAATGCGGTAATGCGAAATTGTTTCGCCAATCATGTTCGCACGTCATCGTAAACAACTGCGCGCCATGGCGCAAGGAGCTAAATGCGAATGGATCGGCTGGTGGCGAAGGAAATGAGAAGAAAAAAGGCTTCTCCGCTCGAACCGCGCAGCCCAGATTCAGGCAGAAATTTGTGCAACTTTTCCAAAGGCCCTGGGTTTCAGTTCCAGCAGCAAAAAGGGGCTCCAGCCCCCGGCCATCATCAATTACTGGTCTAAGTTTCTAATCTAAGGAGAAATTCAAATGGGGAATCCTAAAGGGATTGGTGTGTTCCTAGCATTTCTTGCCGCAGTCACGCTTTCCAGCTGCGGAGGGGGCTCCGGGGCGTCACCTAGTTCGACCCAGAGCCAAGCATCCATTTATACCGTGGGAACCGATGCTCCGTTGCCAAGCGTAGTATCGTGTGAAGTCACGGTAAGCGGAATCACGTTGTTCAACGGCACGACGAACGTGAGCGTACTATCGCAGCCGCAGATTGTGGATTTTGCGCAGCTCAGCGGATTGCATCAGTTGCTGGACCTTACGGCGGTGCCGATTGGGACCTATACCTCGGCGACGATCACGATTGCGTCGCCGGTGATTGGGTTTATCGATACATCCGTCAGCCCGCCGGTGATCAATACGATCAACGGAACGCTTTCGCAATCGAGTGTGACGGTGAACTTTGCTAACCCTGTGATGGTTTCCGACGCGGATCTGTTCGGCTTGCGCATGGAGTTTGATTTGCGCCGGTCGCTCGCAACCGATGGGAACGGCCAGGTCACCGGCACGGTGAATCCGGTTTTCGAATTGGCCTTGCTGAACGCGACCGATTCGCAGGTTTCCATTGATGACTTTCACGGCGGCGTAGTCGGTGTCACTGGCCCCAATACGTTTACGATGCAGGGCCCGCACGGACGCCAGTGGACGGTTACGACCAGTGACAACACCATGCTCGACGACCCCAACAGTCCAGTGAGTGGGTTCACCACCAGCACGATCGTGGAGGTATCGGGTGTACTGGATCCAGTAACGCACAGCATTGATGCTTCTGAGCTGGAAGTCGTTTCCAACGATGACTTCTTCATGGGTGGCTTGTTCACCAGCGTTCGCCCGGCAACGGGACCGGCCACGCAAGCGGACTTGTACGTTCGTGAATTGCTGCCGGCGGTGAACGGAATTGCGGACGGGCAGATTGAGACACTGAATTTGAACGGCTCGGAACGATACATGATCGAGCACATCAACCTGCCGTTGACGACGCTGCTCTTCAACAATTCGGAACTGGCGGCGGGGCAACGCGTGGGAATCGGCGGGGAACTCACCAGCACCAACGGCACCACCACTCTGACCGTTCACCGCGTGGTTCTGCGGCGTCAGGGTCAGGCCGGTGGGTGGGTCCCAGGCAGCACGGTGATCCAGAACAACAACGCCGGCACGTTCCAGTTGAACGATCAGTGGACGGCAGGCGTGTTGCTGCCCCAGCCTCTGACCGTGATGACCACGAACGACACCAACTTCATCAATCTGAGTGGACTGTCTGCCTTGCAAGGGGCGCAGCCGATTTCGATTCGCGTGGTTGGTTTCATACTCGTCAATCAGGCCACGGGCCAGGCGGTGATGGTGGCGCGTTCGGTGGAGGAACTGGCCTCATAACGGTTCATAACGGTCATACCAGGTCATAACCGTTGCCGCGAGTTACTCGGCAGCGGGCCACTGTCCCACTCTACATGGAGCGGGACAGTGGCGTTTCTCTTTTGCCTTGCGCTTGTGAACGCCCGAGCTACAATCGGCCGCATGGACAAGCCTGAAAGCTTCCCGCAGTTCTGGACTTTCTACGTATTGGCGCATCGCCAGCCTCTCACGCGGATTTTTCATACGGCAGGTACATTGGTGGGATGGTCGCTGCTGGCAACCGCAATCGTGTTGCGAAAGCCGTGGTACATTCTTGCGGCGTTTGCGGTGCCCTACGCGCTGGCTTGGTTTTCACATTTCTTCGTCGAGCACAATCGGCCGGCGACGTTTGGACATCCGTTGTGGTCGTGGCTGGCGGACCAGAAAATGGTGGCGATGGTGCTGGCGGGAAAGATGGAAGCCGAAGTGCAGCGTTTCGCTTCGGTTGAACGTGCTGGATCGACGGCTTGAGTGCTGGAATTCGCCCTGCCTTAACGGATCACGCTTAATCCTGGCGCAACCGTGCGTTAGTGTTCCAGCTGAATTGCAACGACTTGCTTGCCGCGCACTCTGACCTCGATCGCGATCGGCGGGCGCACGGCCCGGCCGCTGACGATTGCTCCGCGGACTTCTCCATTCGGCCCCGTTCCATACCGCGTGAGGTCGAATAGCACGCGATTGCAAGGGTCTGCGACCATAGGATGATCGGTGCGAAAACCGTATTCGTGTTCAAGCTTGCCGAGGTCCGTCATATACTCCAATTGGCATGTTCCGTATGGCTGCCGCAGCGATAGACCCCAATACACGCCACTGGGAAGATGCACGACGAGCGCCGGAATATCCTCGGAAGTTTGTGCGACGTGAAATACGAACCGCTTTGACGACCATGCGTTCGCGAGTTCTGCCGTTGTGGCCACCGCGCCTGGCCCCACCGGCACGTTGGCAGACGATTGCGCTACCACCGGTGGCAGATCGACAACGGGCGCGGCTGCAGCTGCTGGAGCGACGGTCGCCTGTTCGGGGCTACTTGAATGCTTCCACACGTACAGCACCAGAGAGACGAGCACCAAGACGATAACGGCGATGGACAGCGATTTTTGCGCCGAACTCTTTTCGGGCACGCCCGCGGAATTTCGAAATCGCGGCGCCTCCGGGCGCGGGGGTTCCGACGCCGGCTTCGAGCGTGCCGGGTTACCGGTGACGCCGGGTATATGCGGTTCTGTCGGCTTGAATGGATCTTGTTCTCTCGGTTTTTCGGACACGGTGAACCGCTCTGTGGTAATCCTCAGCTTGATTTGGTTTGCAGGAATTTGCAAGCCCCGCGATGCCTTATGCGTTAGGATATACAGCACCCTGGTGCAGGGGACGTCGGCACGATTTTGCGTCCTTGGAATGTCCGGCGCGGGCGAGCTAAATCAGGCGGGGTGCTCGAGCCGCACGGAATGGTGCGCGACGTATTCGTGCAGATTTGCGAGGATCAGCAACAGTTCCAGCATGCGATCGCGTTGTTCTGGCTGCGGCTCGTCGGCGCTCTCTTCCAGGTTTTTCACCGTGGCAAGTGCGTCGGAAAGCAGCCATTCCAGACTCTCTTTGGTTAACGGAGAACCTTCACGGCAGCGCGTGAGGGCTTGGTCGGTGCGCAGGAACGCTTCGTCGAGAAAATGATCCAGGCAGAGCTCCGCGCGCGCTAGCGCCGAAGGCGCCGGCTTGGCGCACCCAGGACGGGCGCAACGGACGGAAACACCGGCATTCATCGCACACCCCTGATTCTCGAGCGGCTACTGCCTCGAGGTTGAGGAGAGAGTAGCACAAAATTTTCGTGCGCAAGTCAACGTGAGGTGTAAAGGATAACAACGCTGCAGCCGAACGAGAGACGTGCCGAGAGACGCGCGAGGCGACAAATTTTCGACCCGCCAACAGCAATCGCCGCCTCACGCGTCTTCAAGCAAGAAAATTTCTAACGGATCTGAATGCTACCGGAACTGGTGCTGAGTTCCACGGTTGGCCCGCCGCCTCCCACTTTTCCCTGCAGTTCGCGCGGGCTGAGTTTGCCCTGCACTGCGATCTCGCGACTGCTATCAATGCTGCCGGAGCTGGTGCGTGCCACTAGATTGAACGCGGCCTGCTGCGGCAGCTCGACGGTGACGTCACCGGAACCCGTATGCAGCCGCCAGTCGCCCGAGGGATTGCCTTGCGCGGTGATGCTGCCGCTGCCGGTCTGCACTTTCAGCGCGCCCTTGGCGCCTTTGATTTCGACGTCGCCCGAGCCTGTTCCGATTTCCACGTCGCCAGCGGCGGTCTGTTCGAACTTTACGCTGCCACTGCCGCTGGAAGCGGTGAGAGCTCCGGCAATTCCGATCGCGCGAATGCTGCCGCTTCCCGCGACGACTTTTGCGGCCCCTTGAATTCCGTTGAGTTCGATATCTCCCGATCCGGTGCGCGCGTGCGTCTCACCGCCAATGTTGCTGAGCCGCAGCCTGCCGGAACCGCTGCTCGCGTCCGCCGGGCCGGCGATGCCAGCGATGACTTGATCACCCGATCCGGATTCGGAACGCAGCTTGGTTTGCACCGGCACCACGAGTTCGTAGCTGATGGAAATATTGTTCTTCCAGCCGTGATTTTCAATATGGCCGACGCGGATGGTATTGCCGTTCTGCTCGATCGGCGGATTGGCCTCAATTTCGTGGACACGCTGCTCGGCTTCAGCGCCGAACCAACCGTGATTGGCGTGGATGCGGCCGTGGATTTCTACCTTGCTGGAATCTCCCGTGCGCACGCTGATTTCGCCGGAGCCCGTCTGGACGTCCAAGTCCACGGCGCCTGTCACTGAGAGCGTGCGATCAAAATGGCCATCGTCGCTGGCCCGTGCGGGCCGGGAGGCCATGGTGGCGGCCAGGGACAATACGAGCGCCAGCAGTGCGGGGAAAGTATGCCTACGAATTTTCATCTTTCATCCTCCTGAGCCGATCGGGCCTAACTCGGATGAAGATACGCAGGCGGCGCCCGGAAAGTTCAGTTGTGGGTAAGGGATATTAGGCGGTTTGGCCGTGGCACTTTTTGTACTTCTTGCCTGAGCCGCAGGGGCAGGGATCGTTGCGGCCGACTTTGGCACCGGCGCGGACAGGTTTGGGAGGTTCGACTGGCGTGTTGCCAGTCTGAAAGTGCATTTGTTGTTCCTGGCGGCGCTGTTTGCGTTCGATTTCTTCAGGAGAGAATTGCGAGAGGCCGCGCGGCACCGGCGGTTTCTGCGCGGACGGCGCGGGTTGCGCCGATGCCGCGGCAGGTTGTTCCGCAGGTCGCACCAGAAAGAGGAAGCGCACGGCTTCGGTATCAATGCGATTCATCAACTCATCGAAAAGTATGAACGCTTCCTTCTTGAACTCCACCAGCGGGTCTTTCTGTCCGTAGCCGCGCAGGCCGATGCCTTCCTTCAAGTGGTCCAATGTTAGGAGATGGTCTTTCCACTGGCCGTCCACCACGTCCAGCAGGATGTGGCGCTCGAGCCAGCGCAGCGTCTGCGCGCCGAAGAGCGCTTCTTTCTCCTCGTAACGCGCGCGAACTTTTGCGATGAGCAGATCGCCCACCGTTTCATGGTTCAGCGCCGCAAAATCCATTCCCACAGCTTTGGGATCGAAGCCGAACTGATTCAGAATTTCGTTGGAGAATTGCGTGACGTTCCATTGATCCGGATGCTGTTCGCGCGGGCAATAGGTTTCGACCAATTCATTGGCGATGGCGTCGGCGCGCTCCAGCACGAATTCCTTCTGGTCACGGCCTTCCAGGAACGAGCGGCGCAGGTTGTAAATTGTTTCGCGCTGCTTGTTCATCACATCGTCGTATTCCAGCAGGTGTTTGCGCGCTTCGAAGTTTTGCGCCTCCACCGCCTTCTGCGCGTTTTCGATGCGTTTGCTGATGAGCTTCGATTCGATGGGCACGCCTTCGGTCATGCCTAGCCAGTGCATCATGGCCTTTACTTTCTCGCCGCCGAAGATGCGCAGGAGGTCGTCTTCGAGTGACAGAAAGAATCGTGACGAGCCCGGATCGCCCTGGCGGCCGGCGCGGCCACGCAACTGATTGTCAATGCGGCGTGCCTCGTGGCGTTCGGTGCCCAGAATGTGCAGGCCTCCCATGGCCACCACTTCGTCGTGTTCGGCTTTGCATTCTGCGGCGAACTGATCGTAAATGGGCTTCCACTGCTCCAGCGGAACCTGGAAGATTTTGCCTTCGATTTGGAACAGCACCATCGCCGGACTGCTGCCGCCGTTCGAAGGGGCTTGCGAAGCGGCAGCCGCAGCGCTGGCTGCGTCGGCCTGCGCTGCTGTTTCGGTGCCGGGAGCAGCACCAATCACCGAGCTGGCTGGAGCGTAGGGCAGCGCGAGCTTGTTCTTCAGGCAATAATCGCGCGTCATGGCTTCGGGATTGCCGCCGAGCAGAATATCCGTGCCGCGGCCGGCCATGTTCGTTGAGACCGTAACCGTGCCCTTGCGCCCTGCCTGCGAAATGATGATCGCTTCGCGCTCGTGCTGCTTGGCGTTCAACACCTGGTGCGGGATGCCCGCCTTTTTCAAATGCGCCGCGATCTTTTCCGATTTTTCGATGGAGATGCTGCCCACCAGCACTGGCTGGCCTCGTTCGTAATACTGGCGGACGCCGCCGGCGTGCGTGCCGTCTTCCTGCAGAATTCCGTTCACGGCGGCTTCGAACTTTTCCGCTTCGGTACGGTACACCACGTCGGAATTTTCGATGCGGATCAGTGATTTGTTCGTGGGGATTGCGACGACCTCGAGCTTGTAGATCTTGTCGAATTCGGGCGCTTCGGTTTCCGCGGTTCCGGTCATGCCTGAAAGCTTTTTGTACATGCGGAAATAATTCTGAAAGGTGATCGTCGCAAGGGTTTGGTTCTCGCGCTCGATCTTCACGCCTTCTTTCGCCTCCACCGCTTGGTGCAGGCCATCCGACCAGCGGCGGCCGGGCATTTGCCGTCCCGTGAATTCATCGACGATCACGACTCCGTCGTCTTTCACCACGTAATCCACGTCTTTCTGAAAGAGCGCGTGCGCGCGCAACCCTTGATACACGTGGTGAATGATGTCCATGTGCGCGGGGTCATACAAATTGCCCAGGCTTAGCAGCTGCTCGCACTTGGAGACTCCCTCCTCGGTGAGCGTCGCGGTTCGGTGCTTTTCGTCCAGCGTGTAGTCAATATCCAGGATCAGCTTGGGAATGATTTTGTCGATGCGGTAATACTTGTCGGTGGATTCTTCGGCTGGGCCGGAGATGATCAGCGGCGTGCGCGCTTCGTCAATCAGGATGGAGTCCACTTCGTCCACGATGGCGAAGTGGTGGCCGCGCTGCACGCACTGCGTCAGATCGTACTTCATGTTGTCGCGCAGATAGTCGAAGCCGAATTCGTTGTTGGTGCCGTAAGTGATGTCCGCGGCGTAGGCGGCCCGGCGCTGCACGTCATCCAGATCGTGAACGATGACGCCGACCGAGAGCCCCAACATTTTGTAAATCGGCCCCATCCACTCCGCGTCACGACGGGCGAGGTAATCGTTCACAGTGACTATGTGCACGCCCTTGTCGGTGAGCGCGTTCAAATACGCTGGCAGGGTGGCGACGAGCGTCTTGCCTTCGCCCGTCTTCATCTCTGAAATTTTGCCCTGGTGTAGTACCGCGCCGCCGATCAGCTGGACGTCGAAATGGCGCATGCCCAGCGTGCGGCGTCCCGCTTCGCGCACCAGGGCAAATGCAGGCACCAGCGTGGGCTGCAGCGCTTCCTGCAGTCGAGCTTTGTAATCCGGGTCGTCGCGCTCCAGACCTTCCAGGCGTGCCTGGACTTCCGTCTTCAGCTGTGCGGTCTTCGCCGTGATCTCGGCGTCCGACAGCTTGCGCATCTCGGGCTCGAGCGCATTGATTTCCTCGACGAGCGGCTGCAGCTCTTTAACGTCGCGTTCGTGCTTGGTGCCGATGAAACGCGCTACGACGCCATTTATGAATTTTTCGACATCCATATTTTCAGATTAGACGCATGCGAGCCCACAAATGGGGCGAAATTGTCGTTTAAGCTCCCAGGAACGGGGAACCCGACCTGCAGGTATGGCGGCTGTGAGGATCGCGCGTCTCCCTAACTAGTATTGTAGCCGCTTGCGCGATTTCGTGCAAAGCAGAGTGGTGATGGGCGTTCTGTTGTGATGGCGTACTTCAGCGATTCAGTTTCAGCGCCGTCGGATGGCGCGGCTCGTACAGGCCCATTTCACCCCCGCCGGGTAGCTTGATCGCGGTGACCCGACCCCACCGTTCCGCTTTCACGGGATGCGCGAATTCGACTCCCTTGGCCTGCAGATCTTTTGCGGCTGCCTGGATGTCGTCGCACATTAGGTACAGCTGGTAATGCGATGTGCCCTCGCTCGGATGCACGGCGAACTCGGCCGGGGGCAGCGCGAAAATCAGCCAGCCGTGTCCGGCGGCTACTGAGCCTAGCCTGAGCACGTCTTTGAAGAAGCCACGAACTTTGTCGGCGTCCTTGGAACAGAAAATCGCCTGGGATCCATTGACCATCATCACTCCTTCTTGCAGCCGTCCGCGCGAGATATGGACTCAACCCCATGGCCTGCCCGCCATCCTAGGGATTTCGCCACTCAGCTGCAAGAATCGGCAGCGACGCCGGCGAAACTTCTTGGTCGCCTTGCCGCTGGGCGCTAGGCAGTCTATGATTTGAGCGATGAACTTGTGACGTGGGAAGTCTTGTTGCGTTCCAATTCACTCAAAGGATTTATATGCCTCCCGGACCTGGACCAGGACCTGCAGTTGATAAAAAAGCGCCGATTGCGGGCGTTAAGAACCTTGTGGCCGTTGCTAGCGGCAAAGGCGGCGTGGGCAAGACCACCGTCGCGGTGAATCTCGCGATTGCGCTGAAAACCCTCGGCTTCACGGTAGGTCTACTGGATGCCGACGTGTATGGGCCGAATGTGCCGGTAATGCTCGGCACCAACGAACAACCTCGCGCGGTGGATGAGAAGACCATCATCCCGGTGGAAGCGTACGGCGTGAAAATGATTTCCATGGGCTTGCTGAATCCTGGCGACAAACCGCTGGTTTGGCGCGGGCCGATGCTGCACAGCGTGATGCAGCAATTTCTGCGCAGCGTGCAGTGGGGCTCGCTCGATTACTTGATCGTGGATTTGCCGCCGGGGACCGGTGACGTGCAGCTTTCGCTGATCCAAAGCGTATCGGTTACGGGCGCGGTCGTCGTCACGACTCCTTCGATTGTGGCGCTGGCCGATGTGCGCAAGGCTGTCGAAATGTTTCGTCAGGTGAACGTCGAAATTCTCGGCGTCGTGGAAAACATGAGCTACTTCAATTGCCCGCATTGCAACGGGCGCATTGACGTATTTGGCCACGGCGAGGGCCAGCACATGGCCAAGAATTTCGGCATCCCGTTTCTCGGTGAGATTGAGATTGACCCGCAGATTCGCATCGGAGGCGACACCGGCAAGCCGGTGGCATCGCTGGGCGAAGACGCGCCCGGTGGCAAGAGCGTGTACGCGGTCGCGCGCAACGTGATCGCCCGGCTGGAAGTTGTGAACGCGTCGGCCGGCGCTCCTGTGGTGCAGATATTGTGATCTTTCGTGGTTTTGTGGCAGCGCCTCGCGGAGTAACAAAAACGCACCTCAATCGTTAATCAGGAGTGGTACCTTGCTTCGCAGCTACAAGGGACAAATACCGCGGGTTGCGGCCAGCGCTTACATTGATCCGCAGGCCGTCGTGATTGGCGACGTCGAGATCGGCGAGGATTCCAGCGTGTGGCCTTGCGCTGTGATTCGCGGCGACGTGCACTACGTTCGCATCGGCGCGCGCACGAACGTTCAGGACGGCTCGATTTTGCACGTGATGCGCGATACGAATCCGTTGCTTCTGGGTGACGACGTTACCGTCGGCCACAGCGTTACGCTGCATGGCTGCACGATCGAATCGCGCTGCCTGATCGGTATGGGCAGCATCATTTTAAATGGTGCGGTGATTGGGACAGGGTCGATCGTGGCTGCTGGGACGCTTGTGCCGGAACGCACCGTTGTGCCGCCTGGCAGCCTGATGATGGGCCAGCCTGCAAAATTGCGCCGCGCATTGGGTGCTGAGGATCTCGATTCGATAGACGCGTACGCACGGCGTTATGTCGAGTATAAAGAAAGTTATCGCGCGGAAGAGCGGACGCAGGGAAGCAAGCAGACAGGGAAATAGCGTTGCCAGAGAAACCACAATTCCGCGCCATTAAAGGCACCCGCGACATACTCCCGCCGGATACGGCACTCTGGAATTGGTTCGAGCACACTGCGCGCGAGGTATTCGAGTCTTACAATTTCCGCGAAATCCGTTTGCCGATCTTCGAGCAGACCGATTTATTTGCGCGTTCCGTGGGCAGCGATACCGATATTGTTTCGAAAGAAATGTTCACCTTCCGTCTTCCCGATGGCTCTGAGCGTTTGGCGACAGAGGGAGCGAGTAGTTCGCAGACCGGTGAACAAGTATCGCTGCGTCCCGAAGCTACGGCCAGCACGATGCGTGCTTACATCGAGCACAACTTGCAGGCGTTGCCAGGGAACGTAAAACTCTACTGCATTGGGCCGATGTTTCGGCGCGAACGACCGCAGAAGGGGCGCTATCGGCAGTTTTATCAGCTGAACGCGGAAATATTGGGGCAGTCGGACGCGCCGGCGATCGACGCCGAAGTTCTGGAAATGCTGGGAGTGTTTTTCAAGCACGTGGGGTTGACGCGCACGACGCTTTACCTGAATTCGATCGGCGACAAGAATTGCCGGCCACAGTACGTCGAGCTGCTGCGACAGGAGCTGCTCAAGGTTAAGGACCAGCTCGGGCCAGACTCCCAGCGGCGCATCGAGACGAACCCGCTGCGTGTGCTCGATTCGAAATTGCCGCAGGAGCAGGAGATCATCGCGAAATTGCCGCGTATTTCCGATCATCTATGTGCCGGTTGCCGCGAGCACTTCGCAAGGCTGAAGGACGAGTTGAAGCTGCGCGGAATTGTGTACGAAGAAAACTGGCGTCTGGTGCGCGGCCTGGACTATTACACGCGCACGACGTTTGAGGTGATCGCTGAGGGGCTGGGCTCGCAGAACGCCGTCTGCGGAGGCGGCCGTTATGATGGCTTGGTGGAACTTCTCGGTGGGCCACCTACGAAGGGGATCGGCTTCGCGATCGGCAGCGACCGTGCCATTCTTTCAATTCAGGAATCCGGCAATTTGCCCGTGCTGCCGGGCTTGGACGTGTTCGTTGCCTGGATGGGGGAGCCAACCTACGCCGCAGCGTTGGCTATCGCGAGAAAACTTCGGGAGTCGGGCGTTTCGGTCGAGCTGCCCGGCGAAGAAATGAAATTCAAGAAGTCGCTCAATCTGGCGGACAAGCTCGGCGCGCGCTACGCGTTGATCATCGGCAGCGACGAGGTCGCCTCCTGCACGTTCACGCTGAAACGGCTGGCCGATGCGGATCAGAAGAAGCTTTCCGAATACGAACTGCTAGAATATCTGGAATCCGAAAAACGCGGCACGCGGGGCTGACGCAAGCTCGCAAGAGGACGGAATGCGCAGCCCGCGCCGGCGGAAGGGAACCCAATCTTGCTCGATGCTCTCGGCAATCTGAAACGTACGAACTACTGTGGCGACCTGCGCTCTTCGGATGCGGACAAGAACGTAATCCTGATGGGCTGGGTTCATCGCCGCCGCGATCTGGGTCAATTGATTTTCATTGACTTGCGCGACCGCGCGGGCTTGGCGCAAATCGTTTTCAACAACGAGCTACATCCGGAAGCACACAAAAAAGCGGAGGAGTTGCGCTCGGAATTTGTAGTGGCCGTCGAAGGCAAGGTAATTCGGCGCCAGAAATCCAATCCTGAAATCGCATCCGGCGAAGTGGAAGTGGTGGCCACGCGTTTGCACATTCTGAATAACTCCAGAACGCCGCCATTCCAGATCGAAGACGAAGTGACCGCGAGTGAAGAGACGCGCCTGCGGCACCGTTACCTGGATTTGCGCCGGCCGCGGCCGCACCGCAACATCGAGCTGCGGCACCGGATCCTTTTCGAGATGCGCAAGACACTCGATAGCATGGGTTTCTTCGAGATCGAGACGCCGATGCTGACGCGCTCGACGCCCGAGGGCGCGCGCGACTACCTGGTGCCGAGCCGCGTCCACCACGGCCAGTTCTATGCGCTGCCGCAATCGCCGCAAATTTTCAAGCAGATCCTGATGATTTCGGGCATGGACCGATATTTCCAGATCGTGCGCTGCTTCCGTGACGAGGACTTGCGCGCGGACCGTCAGCCGGAATTCACGCAGCTGGACTTGGAAATGTCCTTTCCGCGCCAGCAAGATATTTTCGAGGTGATCGAACGCGTGATGATTCGCGCGCTGGAAGTGGTCGGCGTGAAAGTTCAGGGGCCGTTTCGCCATCTCGATTACAAAGAAGCGCTGCGCCGTTACGGGTCGGACAAGCCCGACTTGCGCTTCGGCATGGAGCTGCAGGACGTGACGCAGCATTTCGAGCCGGCGCGCGCGACGATTCATTTTGATGGAAAGGTCCAGGCGGCAGTTGCGCCGGGCGCGGCCGGCTGGTCGCGAAAGCAACTCGACGAACTGGGCGAAGTCGCGAAGGCAGCGGGCGCGCGTGGCGTCTACGCCGTCAAGGTGACCGCTGAAGGAATCAGTTCGCCGCTGGAAAAGACGCTGGGCGCAGATGGACTGAAGAAATTGGCGGAAGCAGTCGGCGCGAAAGCGGGCGACCTGATTGTCGCGGTCGCGGCGAAAGAGCAGATCGCGCACACCGATACTTCTTTGAATGTCGCAGGGCAGGTCCGACTCTACCTGGGCGACAAGCTCAACCTGATCGACCGCACCAAATGGGAGTTCGCCTGGATCACCGGCTTCGCACTTTTTGAGTGGAGCGAGAGCGACAAGCGCTGGGTGAGCGCACAACATCCCTTTACCGGGATTTTCGAGGAAGATCTCGACAAGCTCGAGACCGCGCCGTGGGAGTGCCGTTCGAAGGGCTACGATCTGGTGCTCAATGGCGTCGAGCTGGGCTCTGGCAGCATACGAATTCATCGTCAGGATGTGCAGGCGCGCATGTTCCAGGCGCTGGGCCTGAGCGAAGAGACCGCGCGCCAGCGGTTCGGGTTTTTTCTGGATGCACTCACCTACGGCACGCCGCCGCACGGCGGCATCGCGCTCGGCCTCGACCGCGTGGTGATGCTGCTGGCGGGCGAGAAATCCATCCGCGAGGTGATCGCGTTTCCGAAAACCACGGCGGCGCAGGATTTGATGGCCGAATCGCCGTCTGCGGTGGGCACTGACCAGCTCAATGACCTGGGAATCGCCATCAAGCAAGCGGAGGCAGGGATGGCGGCAAAGAAGGATGCATGATTTCGTATCGCTTGCTGATTGGCATTTCCATTGCAGCGGTGCTGGGAGTGTTCCTGCTGGTGCGGGGGATGCACAAGCTTAACTTGCGCGTGCAATTCATGGTGCTGTTGGGATTGGGCGTGACGATCGGGTTTATTTTTCTGGTGATGGTGCAGATGCCTTCGTTTCCGGAGTGGTTCGGCGTTTCGCTCATTGCGGTCGTCTTCATCGCCAGCCTGTTTGGCACGCGCATCTTTCTGCGCAGCATGTCTCAGGAAGATCAGAAAACCGAAGACGAAGCTCGTGAGGAACTTCGACGCGGCGCAGAGGATTCGGGACTGGCTGATCCCCACTCCGCGAGCCACACTCCATGAGCCGCATCCGCATACTTCCGGAAACCGTCGCCAATAAAATTGCGGCGGGAGAAGTAATCGAGCGGCCCGCATCCGTGGTGAAAGAACTGCTTGAAAACGCTCTGGACGCCGGCGCGCGTTCGGTTCGCATCGAAACGGAATCGGGCGGCAAGCGCCTGATCCGCGTGATCGACGACGGCTGCGGCATGAATCACGACGACGCGCTGCTGGCCTTCGAGCGCCATGCGACTTCCAAGCTGCGCACCGCCGACGATTTGCTCTCGATTGCCACGCTCGGTTTTCGCGGAGAGGCACTGCCTTCTATCGCCGCGATCTCACGTTTGTTACTGGAAACACGCGACGCGGACGAAGGGGAGGGAACGCGCATCGAATTCGCAGGTGGCAAGCTTCTCGGCGTGAAGCCTGCGGGCGTTCCGGTGGGAACATCGATCAGCGTGGCGGATATTTTTTATGCCGTTCCGGCGCGACGCAAATTCCTGAAATCGGAAACCACCGAGTTGGGCCATATTGCTTCGCTGGTGACGCATTACGCGCTGGCGCATCCCGACCGGCACTTCCTGCTGAAGACGCAGTCGCAGGAAATCCTGAATTGTTCGCCCGTGGAAAAGCTGGCGGACCGCGTGTACCAGATTTTCGGCCGGCAAGCGCTGGACGAACTCACGGAAATTCCGCCGACGGAAGCGGCCGTGCGCGGCGCGATCAGCGAGCCGCCGCTGGAACCCGAAGAGCGCCCCGCTACCCTGCGTGTGAGCGGGTTCACCTCGCGCCCCGAAGTGCAGCGCAGCAATCGCAACGGCATCTACATTTTCGTGAACCGGCGGCTGGTGCGCGACCGCTTGCTGCTCCACGCCATCAGCGAGGCCTATCGCAACATCGTGCCGCCGGGCGTTTTTCCGGTCGTGCTGCTTTTTCTGGATATGCCGTACGAGGAAGTGGACGTGAACGTCCACCCGGCGAAAATCGAGGTGCGCTTTCGCCATCCGCAGTTCGTGCATGATTTCACGCGCGATGCGCTACGCCAGGCGCTTTCGGTCGCGCGGCCCATTCCTGGATTCCCCGCAGCGCACGCAGCGACTGCCTCCGGCGGTGCCGCTACGCTGTCTGCCGCAACGAACGGTGGCTCGACTGCGTTTGCAGCCGGGGCGGCGGCGATTGATCCGGCCTATCTTTCGTCAGCGAACCCCGGAGTAATACCGAGCGTACCTCCCGGTCCTCCACGCGCGATGATCCCGAGATCGTTCGGCGACGTGGCCAGCGCGGCGGAAGGATTTGAATTGAGCGGGGCGCCCAACCGCCCGATTTCGCAGCGGCTGCAATTCGATCCGACCGGCGCGAGCGATTTTTCGTTGGGCCCGCAGGAATCAGGTGCGCCCGCCGTTGCTGCCGCTGGTATCGGCGTAGCCGAAACACCCGGCGCGCTGCCCAGCGTGGAAGATATCGCGGACCTGAAACCTCTGGGCCAAGTGAACAGCAGCTTCATCGTGGCGGTGAATGGCGAAGGATTGTGGATCATTGACCAGCACGTAGCGCACGAGCGCGTGTTGTTCGAACAGCACTTGCGCGCACGCCGCAATGGCGAACTCGGGGGACAGCGCTTGCTGGTGCCGTTGATCGTCGAGTTGAATCCGCGGCAGCTCGCGATTTTCGAGCAGATTGGCGAGGAACTGCGCGCCAACGGTTTTGAGGCGGAGCTGATGGGCGCGCGCAGCGTCGCGATTCAAGCCGCACCCGCCGGCATCAACAGTGGAGACGCCGAAAAATTGTTGTACGAGATCCTGGACGGAATCGCGCGCGAGAATCAGGCTATATCGATCGATTCGCTGCAAGCCAAGATTGCCGCTTCCACGTCCTGCCATGCGGCCATCAAGGTGAATACGCCGCTGGACCCGGCGAAAATGGAATGGCTGCTGGGCGAGCTGGCCAAGACCGAGTACCCGATGAGCTGCCCGCACGGGCGGCCGGTGGTGCTGCGCTATTCCGTGCGCGAAATTGAGCGCGCCTTCAAGCGAATTTGAGCCTGAATTCATCGCCGAACCACGGCCCGCGAGTGACCTCTTGAAGACACTTATCATTGCCATTGATGGGCCCGTAGGTTCGGGCAAGAGCACGCTGGCGCGGCGCGTGGCTGAGCTGCTGGGCTACGTGTACGTGGATACGGGAGCGATGTACCGCGCGCTGGCGTTCAAAGCGCTGCGCAACGATCTGACGCTCGATGGCCACGACGCGGAATTGGTGGCGCTGGCGCGCGCGACGCGCATTGACCTGCGCGCGGAAGACGGCACCCAGCGCGTTTTTCTCGATCACGATGACGTTACCACCGCGATTCGCACGCCGGAAGTTTCCCAAGCGGCTTCGAAGATTGCAGTGAATCCGGGTGTTCGCCAGGTACTGGTGGCGGAGCAGCGCCGCGCCGGCGAGCAGGGTGGAGTAGTGATGGAAGGCCGAGACATCGGCAGCGTGGTCTTTCCCGACGCGCAACTGAAAATTTTTCTCACCGCTTCGCCGGAAACGCGCGCGGAACGCCGCTGGCGCGAGCATCAGCAAAAGGGCGACCACATTGACCTGCAGCGCACGCTCGAGGAAATTCGCGAGCGCGACCGCCGCGACCTGCAGCGATCCACTTCGCCGCTGGTGCGCGCTGCGGATGCCGTGGTGGTGGACAGCACGGCCATGGAACCGGAAGAGGTGGCGCGACTGGTGGTACTGCTGGCTAAAGACAAGTCTTCCGCACAACCTGGCTAGCAGGCCGTAGCGAGCGTTCCGCGGGCGTTCCCCTGGGTGTTGCCCGGCCGGTTTAGTGGCGCAGGCGGCGACATCGCCAGCAAGCCCGCCCGCGTAAAACCTGTCTTGTGATTTATGCCGGCGTTGCTGCGGGCTCTTCGTGTCCGGAGAGAATCTGCCGCGCCCATTCGACGGCTTCGATATAGAGTGCGGAAATTGCATCTTCCTGGATTGCCGGGCGCGCGGCCGGCGAACTGATTTCCTCCCAGCAGCCTCGTTCGTAATTGCGCACGAAATCGAAAATGTCACCCAGCTGGCTCGTTTTCCCCAGCAGCGCGCGGTCTTTGGGCAGCAGGGTCGCAAAATCGCGAATCAAAAAATCGCGCGTACAATTCGGAAACGAGCGGCATCCGGGAGCCAGAGCCTATACATTCCGAACCGTACTATGCGGTCAATGGTCGAGGCGGAAGCCAAATCGGGCGCCGTTAAGTCGTAGCGATTTTCCGGGCCGGAGCGGAAGAGCAGTTCGTAGCCGTACACGGCTCGTGCGGAATTGAAGATCGGCTGGCGCGCAAGAAAGCGTTGTACGTGTTTCTGCTTCCCGCTGTGCGCGGCTGCTTCATTACGGGAAGGGGGAAAAGGGGCACACGCCCCGTGAAAAACGGCAGTTACGCCGGGCTCGACATGGAAGCGAGGAATTCGCCGTTGGTTTTTGTCTTTGAGAGACGTCCGAGCAGAAGCTCCATGGCTTCCACCGTTGAGAGAGGGCTCAGCACCTTGCGCAACACCCAAATGCGGTTCAATTCATCCGCGGGCAGCAGGAGCTCGTCTTTACGGGTTCCAGAGCGGTTGATGTCGATGGTCGGAAACACACGCTTGTCCACCAGGCGGCGATCGAGATTGATTTCCATGTTGCCGGTGCCCTTGAACTCTTCGAAGATCACATCGTCCATGCGGCTGCCGGTATCAATCAGCGCGGTAGCAATGATGGTGAGCGAGCCGCCTTCCTCGACGTTGCGCGCTGCGGCAAAGAATCGGCGCGGGCGTTGCAGGGCGTTGGCATCAATGCCGCCGGAGAGCACCTTGCCGGATGGCGGAGTGACGGCGTTGTAGGCGCGGCCCAGACGCGTGAGCGAATCCAGCAGGATGACTACGTCGCGCTTATGCTCGACCAGACGCTTGGCCTTTTCCAGCACCATTTCCGCCACCTGGATGTGCCGTTGCGGCGGTTCATCGAACGTCGAGCTGATAACTTCGCCTTTCACAGTGCGCTGCATGTCCGTGACTTCTTCCGGGCGCTCGTCAATCAACAGCACGATCAAAGCGACTTCCGGATGATTGGTGGTGACGGAATTCGCGATGGACTGCAGCATCATCGTTTTTCCGGTGCGCGGCGGAGCCACGATCAGGCCGCGCTGGCCCTTGCCGATGGGACAGAGCATGTCCAGCACTCGGCCCGTGAGGTTTTCCTTGGTGGTTTCCAGGCGGATACGATCAGCTGGATACAGCGGCGTCAAGTTGTCAAAAAATATCTTGCTGCGCGCGACTTCCGGGTCTTCGAAGTTGACTGCTTCGACCTTGATCAGCGCGAAGTAGCGCTCGCCATCTTTCGGCGGGCGCACCTGGCCCGAGACGGTGTCACCGGTGCGCAGATCGAATTTGCGGATTTGCGACGGCGAGACGTAGATGTCGTCTGGACCCGGCAAGTAATTGTATTCGGGCGCGCGCAGGAAGCCGAATCCGTCCGGCAGGCATTCCAGCACTCCTTCGGAGAAGATCAGCCCATTCTTTTCCGTCTGGGCGCGGAGGATCTGAAAGATCAACTCCTGCTTGCGCATGCCAGAGGCGCCGGGAATGTTCAGCTCCTTGGCGATTTTCGCCAAGTCCGTGATGTTCTTGTCTTTCAGTTCTGCAAGGCTAATGCTCATCGATTTCGTTCCTTCTCAAGCCTGGTTTTCAGGCAGATTGATTTCTGAATGGATCACGGGCGGGCGCAAATTCGAACCTGCCACTCTTCTGCAACGTAAATACGGGAAAACCTACAGACAACCGGAAACCTCTGGCCGCGGGCCAAGCCTGCTGATCAAAGTGAGGAAGGACCAGAGGGTTTCAATTGGTTAGTTCATTGTCCTGCGCGACGTCCGCGCCGAACTCGGGTTCGACTCCTGCAACCGGTGGGTGGCCGGGAATCGGCAGCGGATGCTCCAGCGCAATCTGCAGCACGTCGTCCATGGATTCGACGAAATGAATAGCCATCTGCGACTGGATGTCCGGCGGGATATCCGCCAGATCTTTTTCATTGTCCTTCGGCAAAAGAATGGTGCGCAGGCCGAGGCGGTGCGCCGCCAGCAGTTTTTCCTTCACTCCGCCGATGGGCAGCACCTTGCCGCGCAAGGTGATTTCGCCGGTCATGGCGATGTCGCAGCGAACCGGAATTTTGGTCAAAGCGCTGACAATCGAGGTGCAGATGGTGATACCAGCTGAGGGGCCGTCCTTCGGTATCGCGCCCTCCGGCACGTGCATGTGAATGTCCAGGTGCCGATAGAAATCCTTGGGCAGGCTGAAAAGATGGCTGCGCGAGCGAATGTAGCTCATCGCGGCCTGCGCCGACTCCTGCATCACGTCTCCGAGCTTGCCGGTCAGCGTCAGGCGGCCGCGGCCCTGCATCAAGGTGGCTTCGGTGGAGAGCACTTCGCCGCCCACCTCGGTCCAGGCGAGGCCGGTAGTGAGGCCGATTTCGTTCTTCTTCTCCGCGAGGAAGTCGCGGTACTTCAAGATTCCGAGATAATCGTTCAGGTTCGCCGGAGTCACTTCCACGGCGACGTCCTTGCCTTCCGTGACGACTTTGCGGGCCACTTTCCGCGAAATGTTAGCCAGTTCGCGATTCAGGCTGCGCACGCCGGCCTCGCGCGTGTAATGGCGAATGGTGCTGTGGATGGCTTCGTCGGTGATCTTCAATTGACTCTTCGCCAGGCCAGTGGCTTCCAGCTGCTTGGGAATCAGATAGCGCGTGGCGATTTGATATTTTTCGTGCTCGGTGTAACCCGGGATGCGCAGCACTTCCATGCGATCCTGCAGCGGCTGCGGAATGGTGTGCAGCACGTTGGCGGTGCACACGAACATGACTTTCGAAAGATCGTATTCCACGTCCAGGTAATGATCGGTGAAGGCGTGATTCAGTTCCGGGTCCAGCACTTCCATCAACGCGGCGGACGGATCGCCGCGGAAATCCATGGACATTTTGTCCACTTCGTCCAGCACAAATACGGGATTGGTGGTGCCGGCCTTGCGCATCATCTGGATGATCTGGCCGGGAAGGGCGCCGATGTAGGTGCGGCGATGGCCGCGAATTTCAGCCTCATCGCGCACGCCGCCCAGCGAGACGCGCACGAATTTACGTCCGGTGGCGCGACCGATGGACATCGCGAGGGAAGTCTTGCCGACCCCTGGAGGCCCAAGGAAGCAGAGAATCGAGCCCTTGGGATTCTTCACCAGCTGGCGAACGGCGAGATACTCGAGAATCCGGTCTTTGATTTTGTCCAGGCCGTAGTGATCTTCGGAGAGAATCACTTCGGCGCGCTTGATGTCGCGAATCTCTTTCGAGCGCTTCTTCCAGGGTACCGCCAGCAGCCAATCCAGATAATTCCGCGATACCGTGGATTCGGCGGACATCGGCGGCATCATTTCCAGCCGCTTCAGTTCCTGTATGGCCTTTTCCTGCGGCCCTTCGGGCATGCCGGAAGTTTCGATTTTTTTCTTTAGCTGCTCAATTTCGTTGGCTTCGCCGCGGCCGAGTTCTTTCTGAATGGCCTTCAACTTTTCGTTGAGGTAGTACTCTTTCTGCGCGCGTTCCATCTGGCGCTTCACGCGCGTATTGATGGAGCGATCCACGTTCAGCTTCTCAATTTCGACTTCCAGAATGTCCGCAATGCGGTTCAGGCGCTCCAGCGGCTCGAAAAGCTCCAGCAGCTCCTGCTTTTCTTCCACGGGAATTTGCAGATTCGCCGAGATCGCATCGGAAAGCTTTCCGGCATCTTCGACGCGCACGGCCGCGATCATGGTGTCGTAATTCAGGCTCTGCGAGAGCTTCACATACTGTTCGAACAGCCCGGTGACACGCTCGGAAGCCTGCTGCAGCTGCGGGGAAGGCTCAGTCTTGGACGTGACCACGCGAATCGAAGCGCGGAAAAAGCCTTCGTCGCTGGTAATCTGCACGATCTTGGCGCGCTCGGTGCCTTCCACCAGCACCTTGATATTGCCGTCGGGCAGCTTCACGCTCTGCACGATGTTCGCCAGCGTGCCTACCTGGTAGATTTCTTCCGGCTTGGGGTCATCGACGGACGCATCATGCTGCGTGACCAGGAAAATCTTCTTGTCGCCGGCCAGCGCATCTTCCAGCGCGCGCACCGACGCTTCCCGGCCCACGATGAAGGGGTGCATCATCTCCGGGAAAATAACCATTTCCCGCACCGGCATCATTGGTACGCGCTTGATTTCGCCTTTTTCGCGATTGAACATCGAGTCCTTTTTTCTCCCCTGCGTTAGCCCGCTTTTTCCAGCAGGCTCCAATTGATTTCGCGTCCCTTGACCATGTCCGCCGTTACGACGAAGTCGCGCAACTTACGCTGCGCCGGCAGGTGGTACATCATTTCCAGCATCAGATCTTCCAGAATCATGCGCAGGCCGCGCGCGCCCACTTTGCGCTGTAGCGCCAGTTCCGCCACGGTGTCCAGCGCATCGTCCGTGAAGCGCAGGCGCACATTTTCAAACTCAAAGAGCCTTTGATACTGTCGCACCAGCGCGTTTTTCGGTTCGGTGAGAATTCGCACCAGCGCCGATTTATCCAGATCGCTCAGCACGCCTACCACCGGCAGCCGTCCCACAAATTCCGGGATCAAGCCGTAACGAATCAGATCGGTAGGCTGCGCCTGCTCCAGCATTTCGATATTGCGCCGCGATGCGGTCGTAACCTGCGCATCGGCCTGGAATCCCAGCGATTTATGTCCCACGCGCCGTTCGATAATCTTCTCGAGCCCCACGAAGGCCCCGCCGCAGATGAACAGGATGTTGGTCGTATCCACCGGCGTAAATTCCTGGTGCGGGTGCTTGCGTCCGCCCTGCGGCGGCACGTTGGCAACCGTGCCTTCCAGAATCTTCAGCAGCGCCTGTTGCACGCCTTCGCCGGAAACATCGCGGGTAATCGAAGGGTTTTCGTCCTTCTTCGAGATCTTGTCAATCTCGTCTATGTATATGATGCCTTGCTGAGCCTTTTGGACGTCACCATCGGCGGCCTGCAACAGCTTCAGAATGATGTTCTCGACGTCTTCGCCGACGTACCCTGCTTCGGTGAGAGTGGTCGCATCCACGATCGCAAACGGCACGTCCAGCATGCGCGAGAGCGTCTGCGCCATCAGCGTCTTGCCCGTTCCCGTAGGCCCCACCAGAAGAATATTCGACTTCGCCAACTCCACGTCGCCCGGCTGCTTGTTCAGGAAGATGCGCTTGTAATGGTTGTAGACCGCGACCGCCAGCTTCTTCTTGGTCTTGTCCTGGCCGATTACGTAGCCATCCAAAAAGGCCTTGATCTCGGGAGGCCGGGGAAGGCGCCGGTTCGCAGGGCTCGACTGCTCGCGCTTCTCGTCTTCGAGAATCTGCTGGCAGACGCCCACGCACTCGTTGCAAATGTACGAGCGCGGATATTCCGATGGAGAACTGATCAGCTTCTCCACCTGCTCCTGCGTTTTATGGCAGAAGGAACAGCGTAACGGCTCTTCCGGTGTGAACCGTTTCACTGATTAGGCTCCCTCGCTTCGGATTTCACCACACCCATAAAGAACGTATCTTGTATTGTAAATCGGAATCCGGCCGGGCGGCAGGGAATCATCTGTTTGGCTACTAACCCTTTGGAACGGCACTTACCTGTGCTTCGTAATGATTTCGTCCACGATGCCGTACGCCTTCGCCTGTTCGGCCGTCATGATGAAATCGCGTTCCACGTCTCGCTCGATCTTTTCCAACGTTTGGCCCGTGTGGCCGGACAGCAGCCGATTGAGCGATTCGCGCGTGCGGATGATCTCTTTCGCGTGAATATCAATGTCCGTCGCCTGGCCTGACAGGCCGGACATCCATGGCTGGTGAATCAACACTCGTGAATTCGGCAGCGCGTAGCGCTTTTTCGGAGTACCGGAGGCCAACAGTACGGCCGCGATCGACGCCGACTGGCCGATGCAATAGGTAACCACATCCGGACGCACAAACTGCATGGTGTCGTAAATCGCCATGCCCGCGGAAATCGAGCCGCCCGGCGAATTGATGTACACCGAAATATCTTTCTCGGGATCCTCGGAGGCGAGAAACAAGAGCTGCGCGGTCACCAGGTTCGCCACGTGATCGTCAATCGGCGTGCCGATGAAAATAATGTGGTCCTTCAGCAGCCGTGAATAAATGTCATAGGCCCGCTCGCCGCGGTTCGTCTGTTCGACGACCATCGGAACGAGCGTGGTGGCGTACGGAGTGGCGTCGTCTGTATATTTCATTGGAAGTGTCTTTGCGCGCTGAGGAGCCCGAACCAGATATTACTCTTCACGTTTGGCTGTCTTCTCGATTCGGGTATTGCTGTAGAGCCACTCGATTGTTTTGTCGCTTCGCAACTTCGACTTCATCCTATCGAGCGCTCCCTGCTTTGTCAAGCGAGCCCGCAGCGACGTTGCCGATTCGCCACTGTGTTCCGCCAGCGCATTTAATTCCTTTGCGACGTCTTCGTCGGTTGCTTCGATTTTTTCCGCATCCGCAATCCGATCAATGAGCAGTTCGGCCTTCACGTCGTCCACCGCGCGATCGTGCTGGCCCTTCCGCAGCGACACCCAATCCACATTTACTGCGCGCGGGTCCACACCTTGAGATCCCAGGGACCGCACCGTTCGTTCCAGCCGCACGTCCATTTGATGCTCGACGAGCGCTTCCGGAACCGGAAAATCATGCCTCTTTACCAGAGTTTCCAGGATCTTTTCGCGCGCTTGCGCTGACTGCCGCGCTTCCTGGTCGGCTTCCAGGTTGTCCTGAATTTTCTTGCGCAGCTCGGCGATTGTGGTCACGCCGCCTACTTCCTTGGCCACTTCCACCGCGAACTCGTCATTCACTTCGGGAAGCTTCTTTTCCTTGATCGCCTGCACTTCCACGGTGTAGTCGTAGGTCTTGCCCTGGAGCTTCTCGTCGGGATAATCATCGGGATATTTGGCCTGGAATTTCTTCGTTTCGGCAGGATTCGCGCCGCGCAGATTTTCTGTGAAACTCTCGAGCGTTTCTTCCGCGCCGATGTGGCACATAATGTTGTCGGCCTCGACGGGCTCGCCTCCGCCCTCGGGCATGCCGGAAAGCTTCATCAGCGCGTAGTCGCCGTCCTTCGCCGCGCGGCCTTCCACCGGAACGAACGTCGCGGCGCGCTCGCGCATCTCCTTGATGACTTCGTCAACCTTGGCATCGCCCGCGTCCACTTCGTCCACTTGAACTTCCAGGCCTTTGTATTCGCCCAGCTCGAATTCCGGAAGCACTTCAAACACTGCGCGGAACTTCAGCGGCTCGCCTTCCTTGAACTCGACCTTGTCCACTTCGGGGCGGGTTACGGGGACCAGCTTTTTCTCATCGAGCGCCTTTTCCAGGTATTCCGGCACGAGCGTTTGCACCACTTCGCCCTGGATGTCTTCGGCGAAGCGCCGGCGGATCAGCGTCACGGGGGCCTTGCCCGGACGGAAGCCCGGTATCCGAGCCACGCGCGCCAGATCGCGCTCCACTTTCTGACTGGCTTTACTGACGACCTCGGCTGGAATTTCCAGCTCGATTTCGCGTTTGCAGGTTGTTTCGGTCATGGGATTTTGTGCAGGGCAAGGATTGCGGAACACCCTGTTTCCAATCTGCCTTTCACCTGTTCGAAGTTCGAGAGGGAGGACGGCAGGGAAGTGCGGCCAAACGCAACCGCATCAGAAACTCCAGTATAAAGAAACCGCGCGCTGGCGTCAACGCCGATTGGGCCGAAAAGAAAGTCTCGCTTGGTGTCCGCTGCGCGTCGCGCAGCGCATTCGGCTCGGCGAACTTGCCGTTGGCGCGCGAACACGCGCTATACTTCCAGCGGGGAGGGCCAGGATGAATCAGCCAAGCGAAGAAGCCGCCGCGCAATTGAAACGCGAGCACGCGACCGCCAAGCAGAGATTGGAATCGCTGCGGGAAGAAGCGCGTAAGCTGGGCCAGGAATTCGAAGAGAAATTGAAACCAGAAATATTGGAAGCCGAGGTAGAGCTAGCCCGTTTGAGCGGAATGCTGGGGCAAATCGGACTGTAGTGATTCCTCCTGAGGGAAAACAGAGTTTGGAAGAAGAGTGCGGAAGAAGGGATTCCGAGCCTACATGTAGGAAACGCACGCCTGCTTATATTCTACGATTTCACTTGACAAATGCTACCAGTGTTGCTACCATTCCTTATGGTCAGAACCGCCATAACGGAGGCAGCGATGCAAAACACACTGGTAGTTTTCGATTTGCGCGGCAATTGGATGGTGGATTGGCAGCACACACCAGAGGCTGCGCGCATCGCGGGATTGTTCGGCGGTCAGACATCGCTCCCGACCCCGTACAGCACGCTGGTCCCTGTTTCCAAAGTCATGGCCGACGTGGCGAAATTGAATCCCCAGTACAAGGTCGTGGCCGCTGCGGACAACGGCCTCAAGGCGGGTCGCTGATGGCCACCGACATCGTTCTGGCCGCGATGCGCAAGAACAACGTGCCCCTGACGCGCGAAAATTATCTGTATATCGCGTACATGGGTGACGTGCCTGACGAGATTGGTGGCGAGATTGAAGCGAGCATCCCGCAGGAAATTCGTGACGCTGAGGATACCGCGTGGATGTCAGAACTGGGCGTGCAATGGACGCCCGAAACCGAGGAGCTATAACATGCGCGCAACCGCAACGCTTTACACCCGACCAACCGGACTGCCGTATCAGAAAGTCGAATTCAAAAACGGCAAGCCTGTACCCCCGAAGGGATACGACGGAGCGTACTATCTGCGCGTATCCGAAAACGGCAAGCGGGCATGGAAATATTTTGTGTCCATTGACGAGGCTCTAATCAGCCAGTCCAACATCGTGACCAATCTGGACCGCGAGCGCAAAGGTATACCGCTCCTGCCCGCAACGCCGACCGCCGCCAAGCCGGAAGGCACCATCGCCGCAGCCGTGGCGGAATTTATCGCCTACAGCGAGAGCCGTGAAAACGATTGGCGCAATGGTGGTGACAATGGATTGTCGCCCAATTCAGTCGTCGCATACCGCAAGGCCATGCAAGATTTTGAGGCATCATGCACCGCGTTCGGTGCCGTCAACGTTTCTGAATTTCAGAACGATTCGCGCGGCGAAGCAATCCTGCTCAACTTCAAGAATTGGCTGCGTGAAAATGTGACGCGCAAGAAAGGCAAGGGCGCATACAGTGACTCTCGGAAGTTTACCGTGGTGGGCCAGTTCCTTGCTCGTAACGGCATCAAGATGAAAACAGACCGTACCTTCAATCCCAACGACGCCGGGCTGGTGGACCGCGTTGACGTTCCTCGCGTGAAGAAACCCGGTATCGCGGACGTGGTGTTCTACACGCCCGACGATATTCAGGCGATGCTCAAAGCTGCGGATGGTGTCCACGAGAAATCCAATTTTCTCGCGGATGACTTGAAAGACCTAGTGATGCTGCTCCTCTGCACCGGAATGCGCGACGAAGAGATTCAGCACCTGACGTGGAAGGATATCAACTGGGCCAACGGCGACGGCAAGATGAAAATCACCGTGCAGGACAAACCGCAGTTCGATTGGCGCGTAAAAGACCATGAGAAGCGAATTGTCTCGCCGGACAAAAATGCAATGCTCAAGGCGCGGCTGCTGGCACGTCAAGCTGGGAAGGGCGACCGCGCCAAGCGTGCCGGAAGCGAGTTGCTGTTTCCCACACGTATCGGGACGCCGGACCAAAACTTCGCGGACAGAATCAATGCGCTGCAAAAGCGCGCGGAGACAACGGGCAAGAAACCGTACACATTCAGCCGCCCGGAATGCCGGAGCCACATCCTGCACAATTTCCGTAAGAGCTACGCCACGTACCAGATGTTGCAGAGCGTTCCTGCCCGCAACATTCAGCGTGACCTTGGCCACAGCGAACTGTCAACGACGGAGCGTTATCTCGCCATCGTGGAGGAGCCGGAGACCGTCCGCAAGGCGTACGAGGCAATCAAGTAGGCGATGCACGGTTACACCCGCAAATCGTGCTTCACAGTCGCCGCGTAATGTCAAATGAAATAACTCTGGACATTGGCGGTCAAATCTGGTAAGATGGTTGTGCTGGTATGGGACACGGCGGCTAGCGAAGCCAGTCACGCCGTGTGCGGTTTGCCAGCACTCACGACGCTTCATAGGGTTCCACCGTCTGCTGGACTAAGTGCGGTAACGCATACCTCCAGACAACAGGACGGACGGTGGAAATGCAGTTACGAGCGGCACAGACGCCGCGCCTCCCACCGAAATGGCTGGGTAGACTCCTCTAACTCGATGGGTCTATTCAGTGCCTCCACAACAGAAGCAACACAACAATCTGACAACAGAAGAAGTTTGCCTCGAACTACGAGTGTGTGCAAAAACGCTGCAACGCTGGCGTCGTGCGAGAAAAATCTCGTACGTACGTTTGGGTGGAAAATTCTTGTATCCACGCACAGCCATCGAATCGTTTCTTGCCAAGCGAACGCTGGTAGCGGCATGAGACAGGCGGGCACAGAAAATCGGAAGACCACCGCACTGATTGATGCCGCTCTCTCGATTCTGGCGGAACAGAATCCCATGACGATTCGCCAATTGTTCTACCGTCTGGTTTCTGTTCGAGCCGTGTCCAACAATCTGGCGAGTTATCAACTCGTCAGTCGAGTGATGACGAAGTGCCGTGACGACGGCAGATGTCCGTTCGAGTGGATAGCAGACAGGTCACGTCCTGTCTATGCTTCCACGGGCTTTGATGACGCTGCGGAATATGCCGCCACGATGCGTGACGGATACCGCAAGAACTACTGGGCAACTCAGCCAGAGCACGTCGAAGTGTGGGTCGAAAAAGATGCCATCGTGGGTTCGATAGAAGACATCTGCAACAAACTGGGCATCACCATTCGAGTAGGACGGGGATACTGGAGCACAACCGCCGCTCATGGCATCGCTCGAATACTGGCGGGCATTCACAAACCCATCACCGTTTTCTACTGCGGCGACCATGACCCCAGCGGACAGAATATTCAAACGGAGTTGTACTCCCGTGTTCTAGGCTATGACAGCGGTGATTTCACGATGCAACGGTTGGCGATTTCCAAAGAAGACATAATGAAATTCGACCTACCGCCGCTAGCCGTTAAAACCAGCGATTCTCGTGCCAGCAAGTTTGTCAGAATGTACGGCAACGAGTGCGTGGAATTGGACGCTCTGCCACCTATCGAACTGCGTCGCCGTATTGAAGACGCCGTGAAATTGCACACAGACTCTGCACGGTGGGACGCAGCGGAAGCGGTTGAGAAAAAGGAAAAGGGACGCATTGCGGACGCCGTGAATCAGTGGTCATCCATGACTGACGAGGATGCTCCGTCATGGGCAGTGTTCCAGTCGCTGCGGGACGATAATCCCGCCATGATGCACCTGTTGACCGTGGGCGAAGACACTGGCGACGCATGGTTTGGGGATAAACTGCCATTAGTCTCAGTTTATCCGCCACTGGAGCCGTTCACGCTCAAATCGGGAAGTTAGAACTGCCGCAACTGCGGCTGGAGGATGAAATGCCGGGAATCCCGTACATCGTAGAAGTGCTCTGGGCTAATTCGCAGACAGGGAACGCGCCGGAAGCGGGTGAGATTACTCTACCTGCCAGCGTCACCGACGGACAACCGATTTTAACTCGCGCGACGAAACCAATCGAAACATACACGTTCGAGTATTACGACGAGGCTGCGACTTTCGTGGAGCGAGTCAATGCCTCGCTTCGTCAACCACTGATGCGCGATGGTAAGCAGGCGCACGATAGGGGCGACCTGTTGTGGTGGATTGCCACGGCATCCGTGACGAATGCGCCGAACTTTGCAGACGAGCCTGAGCCAGAATCCACGGAGCCGCCACCGAACCCGAATGGTTATGACAGCAACGGCGACCCGCTCTGACGAAGTGATAGGAGAATAAAAATGGATTCAACACCACCAACAGAAGACGAACTGCGCCGGGCCAAGGAAATGTTCGAGTCGAGCGCACACGGTATGGTTTGGAGCAGGATACTGGCTTGCCAGCAGAAAGTTGAGCAAGCGGACGCGGACAGGGGAATTGCTCTGCGCGATTGGAAGGATGCGAAGGAACGCGGCGACCATACCGCCGTCGCAGAGGCTGCGCGCCGGGAGCGCCGCTGTCACCGGGAGTTCGACGCGTTTATAGCCCAGCGTGCCGCTCTGCTGGCTGAGGCACTGACTGTGGTGACGGAGGATGGCGAGCGCCAGAAGATGTGGGCCGCGATAGAGGCGTGGAACGCGAGCGCTGAGCAAGTTGAGGGCCAATCTGAAAAATAGTTCTTGACTTTCTTGCCTGACTATGGTAAAATGGTTGTGACGATTGAGACAGGCTTTTCTCGCCGTCACCTTCCCGTATCGCTTCCAAGTCATCCAGAATGTGGAATTTACGCCGCTCGAAGTCTGCGCGGCTTTTTCAAGGCTCGCGAATACTACAAAAAGTTGTTGCAAACAAAGGACATAGCACAATGGCATCATCAGCCTCAAAAATACTACGTCAGCGCCTAGATGCCATCGGCATCAGCCAGACCATCTTCGCGGCATTGGCACAGGTGCATGAATCCGATGTCTCCCGCTACGCCAAGGGCGTCCACGTCGCGCCGGAGCGCGCCAAGCGCATGGACCGCGAAGTTGCGGGCCTAGAAGATTTGGTTGGCGCAGACCCGGCTGTGCGTGTCGCGGTGGATACCGTGGCCAACATTCGGGCAGCGCAGAAGCGATTGGCCGAAGTGCGCCGCAGTCCAGCGACCGCGCCGTGGAAATATCGCGGAGCCGAAGTGTTACCGGATGCCGCGTCGCAATCGAGAGCGCGGGAAGTTCTGGCAACGCAGGATAAAGCCGAGTGACCGCAGCCGACGAAATCCGGCGCAGGGCGCGCGAAGCGCACATGTTGCGCGCAACGGACGCGCAGATTCGTAGCCTGTCCGACCGGCAGTTGCAGGTTTTAGCTCTGGTAGAAGACGACGCTGGGCCGCGAGAAATCGCGCAAGCGATGGGCATTGAGTACAGAAGTGCAGTGTGGAGCGTCTGGTCATTAGCGTGCCGGCTGGGTTTTCCCAACGCGTCTGTGATGAGAAAGGCCCACAGCAACAAGCAGTAGCAGCACGGCGACCGCAGCCGTCAATGCGGGCTATATGTTCGATGGAGCAGACAGAGTGAGAGCCACAGGTACGGTTGTGCGCTTCGGCGCAAAGTTTTTCGGGTTTGTAAGCGTTGATGGAACGCGACAGGTTGTCTATGTCCATCTGGCCGACGTGAAAGGCCGCTTGATGCTCCGCGAAGGTGACCAAATCGCTTTCGACGTTGAGCAGACAGAGAAAGGGCCGCGCGCCACCAATGTGGAGTTGCTGTCCGGCGGTGCAGCGTGAACATCCGCGCCGCGAAATTCGTTCAAAGTTTGCGTGGGTTGAATCCCACAGAAAAATGTTTGCTCCAGAACATGGCCATCCATGCCGACGTTCACAAGTGCGAAGCCACGATGTCTATGACGACGCTGGCAGCAGAATCGGGACTGGCCAAGCGTGAGACGGCTTCGCGCAACGTCACAACGATGGAAGAAGTTTATGGAGTTATTCGTACCGTGGGATTGAAAAGCGCGGGCGGAAAGACCAGCACATACACGTTTACGTTTCAAGTCAACCGTGACTGTGGCGTCACAGTAGAAGATGGCAACTGTGACCGTAGCGTCACAGTTGACCGTGACTCTGGCGACGTTTCCAGCAAACCAACTGTGATTCTGGAGAGCGCAACTGTGACTCCCCAGAGCGATACTGTGACTCCAGCGTCACAGGAAGGGTTTAAGGGTTTGAAGGAAGTACAAAGAAAGAAAGGAAAAGACGCTCGCTCACTCGCTTCCGATGCAAGACAAAATCTCGGGCAGGATGAAGTCACAACCTTGACCGACTATGTGTTGGAGACAGCATTCTCAGCTAGCGACGGCAAACTAACTGTGAATGGACCGCAGCGTGCCGCCATCGCGAAGGCCGTTGCCAGATACAGACCGACGCGCGACGAAATCAAGGCCGTGGTTGACAAGTTCGTGGACGGCATCCCCGATACCGCGAAAGATTTTTCATTTGCCTGTCCCAAGTTTGCGCAAGCCGTCGCCTCTGGACTATCTGCACAAATCACGAAGGAAATTGCGGACGCGAAACTGGCCGACAGCGTAGCGAAGTCAATCGAGATTGGCATGGCCGCGCGCCGGAGCGAATCGGACGCCAGAGCCGAGAAGATACGCGAAGAACACGAACTGGCCGAAGCACTGGGAGACAGCCCATTTTGAGCGACTGGACATACAACGGATTGTTTCTAGGCATTACCGATGCCGACGCGCTCTACCACCGAATGATGGCACAACCGTGGACGCGGGAGAGTCCAGAACGTGCCGCGTTGCACTTCGGTTTGTCTTACAAAATGTTTGGGGGCGCGCAGGCACATGAAATTCCCACCATTCCGCCGTTCCTGATGGCGTTGTCGCAGAAAGTCAGCGCTATTACGAAGCATCCCGTGAATTACGTGCAATGCCATCGGTTCGGCCCCATGCAACCTGTCCGCCCGCATGAAGACCCGCGCGGCATGTGCGTGCCCATGGTGGTAGTCGGCCAGCAACGAACGTTTCGCGTAGGCGGCACATTGGATATTCCGCGCAGTGTGCGCCAGAGTGAACGGAAAGTTGAATGGCATTGGCCCGAAGAAGAAATTTTGATGGAGCATGGTTCACTTTTGGTTTTCAACGGTGGCCGCACAATCCATTCCATGCATGTGGCGACGGAAGACAGAGACATGGCGTCGTTGGGATTTGATTGGCGCATTAGTTTGCTGTTTCGATTCACGACACCGAGCATGCGAAAGTTTGGCCCGGGCAAGAACGTAAATCCCGCCGAATATGCGCAAGCCGTCCGCGATTTTCAAGCCAGCGGGCAGATGGGGTTATTCGCATGACCGACAAGCTAGAACCACGAGACTGGAAAGCCTACCGCGATGAACGAGCGCGGGAAGCTCGAAAGAACTACAAGTCGCCTCGCCGGGGCGAAATGACCCCAGCCGACAGACCAGACCCGAGCAAGCCAGCGCGAGAGTATCGCTCCAGCGAACGGCATACGACCGCGCCGAGACTCAATCCCTTTCAGCAGGCGGAACTGGCAAAGACGGGAAAGGTAACGCTGACTTCGTAAGCGATACAGACCGAGGAGAAAAAGCAGTGACCGATTCATGGAGCGAACTTGAAGAAAGAGATTTTGCCAAGGTGATGGAAGCGGGAAAGCTGGAGCGCATGCCAGCTATTCGTCTCTATCGCCGATGCCGTGGCAATTTAGACCGCGCGCTGGTAATCGCCACGGCCAACGCACCGAGCGAGACTGAAATTGCCCGGCACCGTGCCGTTGGCAACGCCGCGAGAATGCGCCACGCTCAAAGACGAGAAGAGGCAGAGTCCCAAGCCGCTGACTAAAATGGCTAAAAAGCAGGTTTCTGTAATTGGAAAGTGGTCTGTAGGAGCGCTGATTCACGGTTAGACCCACGCGAAAGGCATGCATAGCAGTCTGCGGCCAATCGTACGAATCACCAGAGCGGCTATAACTAAACGCAAGAGCCATTCCGCGAACTACTGGCGATGCCATTTTATATATTAAGTGGAAATCAGAAGGCCGACGGATTCGCGCGATAGCGCGGGTTCTGAATCTGCCCGCATGGGTTTGCCTTGGCCGTTGACTTACGCGAGCCAAGAGCGCATCGAGAGACAGAAGCACAAGCAATACGGAGACACATGACGAAGTTACTGGCAGTGATTGCGGTGGCCGTACTAGGCGCAGCATGTTGGCAGATACGAGCATCACGGAAGCGAGAGAGCCACGGAGTGCTGTTAGTGATGAACCAGTGGAAGCGTCGAAAGTAATTCACACTGTCCGCATGTTAATCATCATCGGCAGTTGTGAATATGTACCGATGATTGGTGACACGCGGTGAAACCGTGGCGCGTTTTGGGAGCGGATGCGACCAGCGACACAACAGATTCATACGGGCATTCACATCACAGTAGGCGATAGAAAAGAGAAGTACACTTTACGGTGCAAAGTACTTTGGGATAGCGGACACGTCTAAATCAGCGCTCCAAAGTCAAAATTTCGGAATTTTCTCAAGATGAGAATCCCATTTTCCATATTTCGTGGCAGATTTTCCACACATCGAGACAAGTAGTTCAAATTATTGGTCTTGTCCGCAGATTGATTCGAGCAGAATGCTACCATAGGTGCGGAATGCAGCGTTCCGCATTCTGGTAACACGACCTAAGTAGGGCACTTAGCGTGCGATGCTGGAAATGCGCCGACCGCGAGCCAGACGGATGGGTCGTCAACCCTCCGCACCAGCTATCATCAGCCCACTGATTCTAAAGAAGATATTGTTGCCATCAGGTATTTTCGGGCTGGATGATTCGTAGAGCGCAGGGTACGGAACGCTGCAACATGTTGTTGGGGAAAAGACTTACGGGACCCTTTGACCCGTGCCGCACTCTCCCCACACCCCGGCCTATTGCGGCAAAAATTGTACCGATACAAACGCCCTGTTTTCAACAATTTAGCACCCTATTTGCACCCTTTACCTAGGGACCCTAAGTCCAGTAAATCGAGCAACAGAATAAGGGTACCCATAGAACGCCGTACGGAGCCGCAGGCCGCACAGAATTTTTCTGCACCCGACGAGCACCAAGTGGTTGCACCCAGTTTGCGCCTGACTTGCACCTGAGACGGCAGCTAGTGGCACCCATCTGCCCGCAGGAGTATCGCGACGCATGTTCGGCGGGCAATAGTTGCGCAGAAATTTTGCGTCGCTCCAGAGGCTCCAGATGGTGGGGATGGTCTGACCAAATTTTCAACGGGACTCCTGCCGCAATGGGTCCTTCGGGGGCGCAGTAATTTCTTGTCACTTCGTGGAACTGATTCGCCCGCACGGCGGCGCAGGCAGAGTTGTGCGGAAAGTGGAAACGGAATTCGTTCGGTCCCGGCAGGAACCGGGCGACTCGCGCTGGGTTGGGGCGACAGGATACGCAACGACCCTCGCGTCATTTCGTGGAATTTTCAAGGGAGCCAACCATGGCCAGCAAATCGCCAGCAGATGAAGTGGCAAAGCGCGATGCCGACGGCGCGCACAAAAAGCGCGGTCGCCAGAATCCCGTGGGAGCCAAAACCGCATCGGCATTCACCGTGGTCGCCCCGCAGACCTTGGGAGCAGCCACCCGGGCCGAACGTGAGGCTCACCGCAAGAAGGTTCTAAAGAACAAAATCGAAGACGCCCGAGAGCAGGAGTAAATCATGGCCAGCAAGAAACCATCACCCGTCGCACCGCTCAAGCTGTTGAAGACCACCCCGGTCAATATTCGGAAGACCGTTACCGTGGCCAACGCGCCGACCGAAGCCGATTATCCGATTCAGGAGCGTCGCCTTCGGAACAAAGGTCTGGCGAAAATCTAATGAGCGACCAGTTCACCGACGACCAGTTTGACACCGACATGCGTTACAACCGTGCCGTTTTTCCAGAGCGATTTGCGCCCGCTGCTGACCCGGTGATTGTCTGTCTTGAGAGACTGACCCTCGCGGCGCAGGGTTGCGATGTGACCCTAGAACGAATCGCGGATGCGCTGGAGCAGCAGAACAAAGGCGGGGAGTAATGGGCGTCCGCCGATTGAATCATGACGGCGCGAAGGAAAAGGCCGCAACCCGGTTCAGCAATATCGCCGGACACAAGATTGAAAAACCCGCCCCGGCCAAGAGTGCCGAAGTGGGATACGAGGAAGTCAAGAAACTGGCGAAGTAGGCACACCAAATTCATTCACAGGGGAAGCGACGTGGAACAGTTCGAGCGTTATCAGATTGTGGACGACAATTTCGGTGGTGCGCTGGTGCAAATAAAGAACAACGCCACGGGGGAAGAGTGCTGGGCTAAGCGTTCACGCCTGCGCGGGGTGGATGGCGCGTGGATGATTCTCACTGACCGCGAGCATGAATTGCTGATGGCTACTCGCAAGCGTCGCACGCAAGAAATGGCAATGCAAGGTCCGAGCCGCACGATTCGCACTAGTACAAGCGGCGGGCGATGAACGAAGAAAGAACACAGGTAACTCTGCGGGCCATTGAATCCTGTGCGTACAAGGCGGCGCACAATCTGTGCCGTCATCTTTACGGCATCGTGGTCACGGACACTCAGCAGCCCAGTTTCCAGACACTCAAGGATTTGGTCGCCGCTGCCTACAGACCAATGGTCGTGGAACTGACCGAGTACGCCTACCGCACATCGGAGCGCGTGGACAAGCTGCGCGGCATGCCTTGCGAGTCGGTTCGCCGAGAGACGGCGGAACTGCTCGACGCGATTGCCACGGTGCCTGATGAACTGATGCCCGCGCGGATAAAGCAACTGGCGCAAATTTTGAAAGTAAATCTGAATGACGAGGGAGCGTAACGATGCACGGAACAATCACGCATTTCGATAAAGCAACTGGAGTTGGCTGGCTGGAAACTGGGTCACTGGAATCGCCCAAGGTTCCATTCTTCGTCGTGCCGGGCAGTGACTACAAAGTTGGCGACCGTGTTCGCTTCAATCTTGGTTACCGTGCAATCCAGCTTGAAGTTGACAACGGGCAGTTGAGCGAGAGCATTCGCTAATGTCGGATGTGGCCCTAATTCGATGCACGGGTCTGTGCCGCCGCGAGCTACCCGCCACGCTCGAATACTTTGTTGCGAACAAAACTGCAAAGAACGGCCTGCGTAGTGAGTGCAAGCATTGCTATAGCGACCGCCGCAAGGTGAAAAAGTCGCCCGAGATTAAGGCGCTGGAACGTCTTGACCAGATGCTGAAAGACGCTCACGCAGCGGTGTCCGACCCCAGCACCAAATTCACAGAGCGCCACAAAGCAGACCAGACGATTCGCAATTATGAAAAGCGTCGTCAGAAGTTGATGGAGCCGATTGAGGCCCAGCGTAAAGAATTGGAAACCGCGCAGCGATTGGCGGAAGTTAACCCTTCACTTGCCCGCGTAAAAGCCCAGTTCTATTACAGCCCATTTGCTATATCGCATTCGGATGAGTCGGACATGTTTACTCCGTCTCCTCTAACCCAAACTCAATTCGCCCAGATGGTTGTTGAAATGAAAAGCGCGTTGGTGGAGTTGATTGGTCCTGCCGATGAACCAGCCCGTGAGTATCTGACGAAACTGATTGCCCATGTTGAAGAGGTGGCAATTGAGCAAGCAGCCGCTGCGAAAGAGAAAGCCGACGCTGAACAAGACCAAGCAAATCTCTGGGCCATACAGCGCGCCATCGGAAATATCCACGATGAGTGGTTGCCGAAGATTCGCGCGGCAAAGACTGTCACTGCCCGTGATGTCCTGCGCAAGCAAATCTGGGCTTTGAAGCGCGGCGCATTGGAAGTTGCCACCAAATCAACTGAGAGAGATGACGCGGGCGCGCAACTGGCGGTCGTCGCCAGCGCTCTGGCAAAAGAGTTCGACAAGCTGGCGCACTGGCTGTACGGCAAAGACGACAAACCGCGCAACGAAACAGATACTCTGGAAAATATTCAATCCCGCATTGACCAAGCCAATGCTTCGGTCGAGTGGCAAGAAAAGGCCGAGGCCGACCGCCAGAAATATTGGGCCGACCTAAAGCAGAACGACCCTAAGCGTTTCGAGCGTGAATCTCGTTCGTTGGAGTTGCAGATTCGCGGGGATGGGCCGCTTGCGGATTTGCAGCGCAAGTCGGTGCGTGAATTGCGCCGCTCGAATCCACGCGAGTATGAGCGCCGAGCGCTGGAAGCATTGAAGCCGCGCAAGATATCGCAGGACGTAATCGTGTACGTGGTGACGACGCCCGAGGGTGTGCAGTGGTTGTGGCCGGATGGTCGCCCTGTCCGTCACGGCGGCGACGTGCAGCATTCGGAAGTTATCAAAGATGCTTTGCACGGCTGGGTGCTTTCGCCAGAGCCAGCGTCGGCGGAAACAGATATCTCGTCGTCTGTGAAACAGGAATTAATTCAGGAAGACGATGGCAGTTGGAAGTGGATTCCCGAAGGTTCGCGCGGCACATTCGAGCAGCAGAACGACGGAACGTGGAAGCAGAAAGGCGGCGGTGTCAGTCCGTGGGGAAAGGCTACGCCAATTGTTTTCAGAAATGCGGAACCGCATCTTGAGGGTTCGGGTCGCGATTTCTTTCGTTACGGGTCGTGGTGGACGTTGGCTGAGATTCAGAAAGCCACCGATGTGGAATCAGAAACCCCGCCGATGGTCTTGCCTCCGTTGCAGCGTGTTGTTGCCGACAGCATCGCCGTCGAGCCGCCCCCGAACGCGATTCAGTTGGAGCGTATGAACCGCCCAGCCGAAACGCCGTGGCAGCGACATGAACGTAAGCAGCGCCAAGAGAAAGAGGCCGAGCAAGCGATGTTGCGCGGTGTTTTCAAATGGAATTTCAATTCATCAGCCGCCATTAAGACGGCATAGAGGAGCAGCAAATGACCGACGCACTACGAGCTATTCACGAATCCGCACGCAAGTTCGACCTAGACCATAACCCCAACGAAGATGTGGAACAGTTCATTGGAGATGGAAATGGCGATTCTAACGAGACTCCCGCAGAAGACGCGGACATGCCAGATGCGATGCCGTTTTCGGCGGCGGTGAAAATTGTGGAAACGTCGCAGGACGAAACATTTCAGTTCTTTGCCGAGATACAGGAACAACTGATGTTGAAGTACACGGCAGAGTCCAAGAAATTCAACGCGTCGCAGGACCATCGAACGCTGCACGCAAATCTTGCGATGGGTATCGAGCAGGTTCGGTTGGTATGGGGAGAACGAATTGCGGAAGCAACAGACCGTTTGCAGCGGGCCACGACGGAAGAAAAACGTTCGCTGGGCGTTAACGTGAAACAGATTCTAGCTGCGTCGCCTGTGCCAACGGCAGAACTTTCGGCCAAACCATTTTACGTTGACGATGAACTTATTCCTACCTTGCCCGGGATGAAGGTTGTTTCTGCCGAAGCCCAGCCCCGTCGTTTGTAATGCGCGCGACACATCCGCTGGTAGGTAAGGTCTTCGGTCGGTTGAAAATCATTCGGGTGTTGTCAGCACCGCCAAGTAAAAACACCCGACGCATGTGCTGCGCAGAATGCAGATGCGGTTCCGGTCGAAAGCTGTACGGGCTGAAAAACATCAAGCGTGGAACCACGAAGTCCTGCGGCTGCTACCGACGCGAGCAATCGGCACGCACCGATATTCGCAACACCATCCGTCACGGTCAATGCGCGAATCGTCGCCGGACCCGGACGTATATAAGTTGGCTGAGTGCGTCGCAGCGATGCTTGAATCCCAACGCCACTGGTTACAAATATTGGGGTGGTCGTGGCATCGCAATTTGCCGTCGCTGGCGCGGTCGTTTCGGCTTCGCCCATTTCTTTGAGGATATGCACGAACGTCCGGCAGGCAAGTCTCTGGACCGTAAGAATCCTGATAAAGGCTACAGCAAATCCAACTGCCGCTGGGCCACACCAAAAGAACAACGGGCGCATCTGCGGAAAGCCGCATGAAGCCAGCAATCAGTAATCAACAATCATCAGGCAGCACACGTTTTCAAGATTCAGCCCCAGTTCAGTCGTTCACTGAATTGCTGGGTGTGGCGGATTACGAATAGCACGACGCAGTGACGAAACGCAAAATCAAATCTCCGAAGCGAGGAAATTAGAAATGCAAGTTCACACCATCACCACGGACGAGAAGGAACGCATCACCGGACAGGCTGCGAATCTATTCAAGGTTCGTCACCCAGACTTCTATCCGTGTCAGGCGAACAGCGACAAACTCATTTCGTTTATTGAATCGCAGCTAGGCATGTCCATATTGGACTACCCGTATCCGCTCCAGCTAGCACAGTTCGAGGCCGCATACGACCACATCTTGGCTACGTCATGGTTTTATGCGCGGCCAGAGGAAGTAATCGAGGAGGACCCGGCGGTCGTGAGAGAACGCAATGCGCAGCAGAAGCTGCGTGACGACTTCGATGCACGCCAGCGTTTTGAGCGCACTCAACGAGACAAGAATATGCCGCTGGCAGAACTGGGCAAGGTTGTGTCTGTTCAAAATGCCGACTTTCGCGCCCAGCGTGAATTGAACAATCTTCCTGTCCGCACGCCGGGCCTTGAATCCCGTCATGTCGAGCAAGTGCAATTGGGCATAAAGGCGCAGGCTCGCGTAAATGTCGGTCTTGCTCACCCCGAGCTAGATGTGAAGTCCAGCGAATTCGCAAAACTCTGTGCAGGAGAACTTTCCAGATTGAGAAGCTAACTCGCGCAAACGCGCATAGGAGAATCATCATGGGTTTCGGCAACATAAAATCAGTTTCGTACAACGCAGACGCGCCGAGTTTCAGCGCGGCCATCACACCCGGCGTGAATATTTGGTCGGCTACGCTCACGTATAAGGCGGGGTGGAAAGCAGGCCCGCCCTCAATCACGGCGCGCGACATGGACGCCCTGATGGCGGCACTCACCAAGCAAGACAGTGGCGTGAAGTTCTACAAGACCGACGCAGACGCGGGTACCTTGGCCGCGAAAGATGTTGCCACGCTTGAGGCCATGAGAACCGACACCGACCATGTGTCCGATTTGCAGTATCGGTCTGCCTGCCGCAATTTCGGTCAGCAACCGCAGCCTCGTCCGACACGAGCGGCCAACAAGACGAACGCGACGCAGAGTGTGACGCCGTTTCTTGAGTCAGCCACCGCGTGGCAGGAATTCGAGCGCGAGCATGGCGAGCTATGGTCTAAACCGTTCGGTGACATGAACTGCAAAATCATTCTGCAATACTTGGCAGATGAAAACATGCAGGTCACCAAAGCGAATTTGGCGCAGGCTCACCGCGAGTTGAAAGCGGCAAACTGTTTCAGAAGTCCGAACACTTTGTCGCGCGACATCAACGGGTCGCTAACGATTGTGCAGCCCTACAGCCACGCCCGGATTCTAGCTTTGCGTCAGAAGCAAGCTGCGGCAGCCGCGAATGCCGCGCCAGCGGGATTGTCGGAAGTTGACCGGGAAGCGTGGGAGGCCGTTCACGGGAAGTACCCGCAACTGTCCGTCCACTCTGCTGAGTTCAAGCAGTGCTGTTCCAATACTATCCTGCTCTGGGCGCGCGAATACGTGCTGGAGCAGCAGCCAGAACTTGCCGCAGCCAATAAGAAGGGTGAGCTACGCAAGGCAGTTGACACCGTAGTGACGCAGTGGACGCGGAACCCGAATCTCGGACAAGGGCAAAAGACGATTAAAGATACGCGCATCTGGTTGGGTTGAGTTTAGGTCCGCGCGGCGAAAGTCAGCGGACAGCATCACGATGTACATCAAGATGGCGACGGGCATTACGAAGGGTAAACAAAATGGCATGCGAATCAAAAGTTGAATTCAGCGGCACCAAGAAACGCGAGCGCGGCGGAAACTGCCCACCAAAAAGTTCAGCGGAGAATCACAACGGTCCGTACGCGCGGGGAAAACACGTTCAAGTGCCGTCGTCGCCTAGCGCCGAGAAGGACTAACGAGTTTGAGCAACACTGACCGTAGCGCGCTCAAACGCGGGTGCCACTCGCGCTCCTTCGCTACGGCTCAACCATCGGCCTGCACTGACCCTTCTTCGGCCCAGTGCAGGCGATGGAGGTTTTACATTCCGATTTCAAGGAATTTCGCATGTCCGAATTAATTCAAGGCATCGGCTTTGCGGTTGAACCGCTGGGCCAAATTCCCATGCTGGTGAGTGAAGGATTCGATGCAGCGGCATGGACCGAAGGCGATGTGTTCTTTAGTGCTCGCGTGACCATTGAAGCCACGGGTGAAACACAAGTTTTTCAATTGCATCCTGTGCTTGGCGACCAAAGTACGGTCAATCTGGTGGCGATGGAATACGGCAACCATCGCTGTGGCAATTGATAAACGAGGCAAAGATGGCGACAAATGCGCAAATAGTCCACGAAGATGGAACGCCTTGCCCGGGGGCAGAGTGTCCAGAATGTCCCAACTCCACCTGTGGTTACCACACCGGTGACTTTGAACAGGACACCGTCCGGTCAACGTTTTTGACACAATTTCGCAAATTGTACGAACCATTTATTTGAACTGAGATATTATCGGTCGCAGGCGTGGCGCTTTTTCCGCTCCTTACAATGAATGAAGGGCTGTGATGGAAATATACCGCGTAACCGTATGGGGCAGCCTTGTCAACATCGGCGTCACCGGCGCGTCGTTCGTTGACGTTTCGGCAATCTGCAAGCCGAATAACCTCCCTCAAGACCCGTACGTTGTCGCGAATGAACTAATCGCCGCCGAACTGGGAAGAGTGCTGCGTCTTCCTGTGCCGCCCGGATTCGCAGTCGTGGACGGAACTCAAACCCCTCATTTCGCCAGTTTGAACTTTAACCTCACCGGTGTCTCTCTGCCGCCTATTTTACCAGCCCAGTTTGCAGCCACCTTTCAACCCTACATCGGCGCTATACTGGTGTTTGACATCTTCATATGTAATTCAGACCGACATGCGGCAAATCTATCAGCCGACTACAACAATCCTCCTCGGTTCAACATTTATGACCACTCGCATTCTCTGCTAGGCGGTCATCATCACGGGGTAATCGGGGAGGCGCGACTCACTGCTGCCGCGAATGCGTTAGTCATCGACGGCGGGATTGGCGGAAATTCGCATGTTCTGCGCGACCAGATTCGAGACGACAACTTGTTCACCGAATGCTTGAATCGACTGACGTCCATCCCGGAGTACTACATCCGGGAAACGGTGAGAGAAGCTGCCCAATTTGGCTTGAGTCAGGCGGAATCGCGAGCTTTGGAAGATTTTCTCGTGGCGAGACGGCAATTGGTAGGGCCATTGATTTCTCGAAATAAGGGAGCGTTTCCCGGAATATTGAATTGGAGATTCCTATGAGCAATGAATACTTAGTGGCTAAATACATTTCCAGCCCCGTGAGAATGGAACCGCGCAACATCGGCGTGTTCGTAAAATCCGGGGAAAATTGGCTCGCTCGATTTCTGGGGGAACAAGCCGAGGGTGATGTTGACCGCAGACGGGTGAAGGGGATTGTGGAGCACTCCGGTGCTTACGAACAGTGGGTCGGCTACTGGCGTCACTTAATGCATTCTGTTCGGCCAGCGGAACTTGCTGCTGCCCTGAAATCCTCCTCGAAGGCAAATTTCGCCGTGTCAGACGGCCCCAATCTGTTCTTGGCTTCGGATGCCGTCGAGAGTGCCGACCGGACGCTCGAATATTTGTACCACCTCATCGTGGCCGAGTTCCCCGAGCAACGGCCCGAGGAGTTAAATCTCGCGCGACGGGTTGACGACGTGATTGACCGATTCAACCTCAAGCAGAATCCGCATTTTCAAGAACAGCCGTCCGTGCGATGTGAAGTGCAGCCCGGAATCGTGGAACACGTAAGACCAAACTATGGGTATCGAAACGGACGTGAAGTGTATTTCCAAAAGGTCTCAATCAACCCTTATCGCCCTGAGAGAACCCAAAAAGACGTTCACAATGCTGCTTGGATATTTGACCGACTGAGATTCAACGCCGCTCAACGAGAAACGAATACAATTGTGCAAATAGTTCGCGCTGAGCCTCCTCGCGAACAGGCGCTTTTTAGTGTTGATGAATACCTCGCGGTTCTAGGCACTGTTTCTGAGGTCGTTGATGTTGACGACGAACGAGCCGTAGACCGTGTGTTCGCTCCGCTGGCCGCGTAGTTACCAAAGGCTGACAGAACAATTACGGTTCCCGAAATTGACCTTCCGCTGTGGCAGCGCAGCGAGTAAAAAACTTTTCTGAGAAGGGAGGGGCAGTTACTGCAGCGAACAAACGCCCTCGACTAGTACCATTGAAATGTCCAGCGGCCCGGGCAGCGACATGAGTATTTTGTTGCCATGCGCATCGCGCGAATAAATTTGTAGCACGGTTCCTTCCGGCACGCTGATTCGCTGCGGCACCGCGTTTTCAACCTTCGTCGTCATATGGCGATTGGCTTGATGCCACACTCCCGCAAAAACTTCACATCGTCCCACGGATTGAGTTTCAGCACGGGGTGGCACTCCATGTATTTGCGCATATTCTCGCACCAGCCGTTATCATCCACAGGCTGGCCGCAGTCCGCACAGGTGCGCGCAATTGCGCTGCTAGGCTGGCCTGTGCGTGGGTCGCTGCGCACCATTTCCATGCAGTCGTCGCACAACAGTGAATCCTCGTCCGTCAGGTCGCCGCACGCTGGGCAACGTTCGCTGGCATCAAACGGAAAATCAGTCATCGCAGTTCTCCTTGTGCCTGCCCGCATTCCACACTTCGGAAATTCGCCCGCCGCAACTCCCCAACCAATTTTGAATCGCTTCGGATGGCGTCCACCATAGCGTCGCATGCGACTTGCGATTCACCGGGCAGAGCGATTTGCAAATTCTGGCCGGACAGTCCCGATGCGCTAAACCGCGCGTCGTCCCCGCTCCAACCCTTCGCAAGTCGCTGTTGTGCGGTGGAAACGTCATTCGCGTGAATACCTGCGCCGACGAACAGCGCGACAACAAGAAATGCGCCGAGAGATTTCATCACCGCTTGTCCGCCTGCTGTTTGGCATATTGGACTTCCCAATCTTTCATGGCTGCACGGATTGCGTCGTCCTGCGACTGTTCAATTTCACAATCTTGCTCGCTTTGGGTGGGATGAATGGGAATCCAACTTCGCGCCTGTTTCTCCCACCACGTACATCGTTCAGCGTACTGCTGTGCGGACCTTTCTTGCCCAGCGGCGTACATCATTTTTGTCATCCATTCGTACTTGACCGCCTCTTTGTGACAATAATCGCCGCTCCGTTCCCGTGCACGCCGATACCTCTTGATTTCTTCCATGACATAGAGCGCGATAAATACGGCCCACAACGTCGTCCAGAAATTCATCCTATTTCTCCCAAATTCAGTTCGCCGCATTCCGTGCCGCGTCTTTGGTCGGCCATCAATGGCTTGCGATTTCGCGCGGCGTGCAGTTCGCGTGCTTTGCGCACCGTTGCGCCCGACATCACGATTTCGATGTACACGGTGCCGCACGGTGCCTCGGCGTCCGCCGCAATGCCGCACGAATTCAAAAATGCTCCATCGGTCCAACGGATATCCTCTGCGGTCTTCGGGAAGCACGCGCCAAATTTGCGTGTGTTTTCGCAGACGTACAACGTGTAGTGGCAAGACGTTTCGCCGCAACCGTAGACGCAGGGATTGCCCGAACGCGTCTTCGGCTTACACTCCATCAGCGTCCGCATATTCTCGCACCATCCTAATCGGTCAGCAGGTTCACCGCAGGTTTCGCACGTGCGTTCAATCGCCGGGTAAGCATTCAACTCCAGACCGCAGCAACCGCCGTACACGATTTTCAAATCAGCCAGAAAATCAAGGTCAGCCCCGGTGACCACACTTCGTCCAGACCACAACATGTCAATGTGTTTTTGTTCTTCCCGGGCGATGTATTCTTCGGCGTTCATCACCGTCCCACCAGTGTCGTGACAGCATGCGCAGGACGTGTCGCGCATTTGTACAAACCGTTCTTGCGGTCGGCCAAGCAATCGCATCCGCCTGTTTCTACCTTGAGCAGCCTGCCCGCGAACTCCATGGTTAGTATGAACAGTGCGCGGACGATTGCGCCCAGCCGATGCCCATTCAGTAACGGGCGCAACTTAGCAATCACAACATCGGCCTCGTCACGAAGGTCACGATGCAGCGGGCCAGAGCGCGGAATTCGGGCGAGAGCGAGGGCGATAGTTTTTGTGTTGTTGGTCACTGGCGCACCGCCTCTTCTGTGATGTCGTTGCACGCCAACCACAGAATGCGCTGGAGATTTTGCCGATGGTCGGCCAGTTCGTTTTCATCCCATGCGCCGTATTCCCTCAGTTCGCGGACAAGGACGATGGGGTCAATGGCTTCTAACTGGCGCGCAATCTCGGGCACCTTGGACAATGCGAGCACATCTTCGTCGCACTGGCCCTGATGCGCGGCAGAATTCGCATCGTCCATCGTCATTCCGATTTCGATACGACCGCAGCCTGACGTGAACCACAAAATTTCGTTAGTCATCCGCGCACCACCAACCCGTCACGCTGTGCGCCGACTACCACATCCGAAATATATCTGTGCTCGATGACCACCCCACCCGCCCAACGTTGCGCATCTTCGGGCAGAAATTCTGCCGTCCAATCACGTGCAACGGATGTAAGAGGCGTGAGTATGTAAATTGAGCCGCCGCCAGACACTTCAAAATCGCACATTCGCTTTCTCCGTGTATCAGAGAAAGCCGCCAGATGAATTTCATCTTGGGGAAAGGCTGCTAGGTGGGTTTTTTGCCCCCTACGGGCCGCATCCCTCCAGATTCTGGAGGCTGGCACCGTGGCGTTTTTTCTCGCTCGGTTGCCGACGCGATACATCCGCGTTCTCTTGATACGCTGACAGACTACGATATGAAGAGACTTTCGACAACGGTACCAGCGTACTACTCGTACTTCGGACCATGATTTGCGAGGCGAAAATAGGGCGAAATAGTCCTTGCACCGCTGGGAACAGTTGCTATCATGCCTGCTAGCAGTTTTACCCAGTGGAGCGTATCCGAATGCCGAAACAGCTTCTGGTTCGTAACGTGCCCGAGGAAGTTCACAAATGGATTGACGACCAACGCCAGCAGCAACGAATGTCACAACAGGAGGTTATCCTTTCCGTCCTACAGCGAGCATCCCTCACTCCGCACACTCTTCCTCTCCCGTTTGAGCAAATCCGAAAAGATGAATCCGTTCCTCGGGACTTGCCCTTCACCTTCATAGATTTGTTCGCTGGCATTGGCGGTTTCCGACTCGCTCTCGATTCTGTCGGCGGCAAGTGCGTCTTCTCTTCCGAGTGGGACAAGTACAGTCAGAAGACCTACAAGGCTTGGTTCGGCGAAATGCCCGAGGGCAATATCCGCGACATCAAGCCTGCGGATATTCCTGACCATGACATTCTTGCAGCGGGTTTTCCCTGCCAGCCCTTCTCAATTGCTGGCGTCTCGAAAAAGAAAAGTTTGGGTCGCGCCCACGGATTCAAATGCGCCACGCAGGGCACACTGTTCTTCAATATCGCTTCGATTCTCGAAGTGAAACGACCACCCGTGGCGTTGCTTGAAAACGTGAAGAACTTGCAGTCGCACGACAAAGGCAGAACGTGGGCGACGATTAAGGAAGCGCTCGAAGACCTTGATTACGTGGTCTTCCACAAAATCATTGACGCAGCGGGATGGGTTCCTCAACATCGTGAGCGCGTTTACATCGCTGCCTTCGACAAACGTGTTTTCGGAGAAAACCCGCCATTCAAATTTCCCGAGCCGCCCAAGGGCACTCGACCCAAAGTGCGCGATATTCTCGAAGCCGAGCCAGACGCCCGATACACGCTCTCGAATCATCTTTGGAACTACTTGGTCGAGTACGCGCGGAAGCACAAGGAAGCTGGCAACGGATTCGGATTTGGTCTGGCGAATCTCGACGGAATCACCCGCACCTTGAGCGCACGCTATTTCAAAGATGGCTCTGAAATTCTCATTCAGCAGGCAAGGAAAAGTCCGAGGCGTTTGACCCCACGCGAATGCGCCCGCCTGATGGGATTCGATGATTCACTTCCCATCGTCGTGTCCGACACTCAGGCTTACCGACAGTTCGGCAACGCTGTGGTTCCGAAGGTCGCCACCGTCGTAGCGCAGGAGATTCTGAAAGTATTCCGCTGGCAACTTATGCAGAAGCAGAACGGTTGCTTGCTCAAGGACACAAAGGCTAAACCTCAAGCGTTGGCTGCGGCGGGGTAGCGATGGCGTCACCAATCTGCGAACTTGCAATCGCCGACGCGCTCAGAGTCGGCAACGCAATCCTAAAGTTTATCTCTCCGAACGATGCCGGGCTGACTGGCGCTCACCAATGCGGATTCTACTTGCCCAAGCCCGTATGGGAAATGTATGCAGGGTTCGGGCCAGTGAAGGGTCGGAACGACGAGGCCGGGGTAACAATCAACTGGCAAGGCGACCAGAGGGTCACTGATTCACGGGTCAAATGGTACGGGAGGGCCAAAAGCGAATATCGGCTCACGCGATTCGGAAAGGACTTTCCTTTCCTCACTGCCGAATCGGTCGGCGACCTGCTCGTCCTGATTCCCGAGAGCCACGAGAGATTCGTGGCTTACGTTCTCGACAACGACGAAGACATAGAAGACATACAGGCTGCGCTCGGCGTGGAAGTGACGGGGTTTTGGGCGGCGTTCAGCAACGGCAAGCCTCGGGTCGAAACTGAGATTCAGTGCATAGAACGGCGGTTCAGGCGTTTCGTCGAGCATCTGGAGAACTTTCCCTCTGGCAATTCTTTTTCGCAGGAAACGCTTGAGGCTCTCCAAGAGTGTGTCGAACGATTCAACCGCTTGAACGCCGATAAGACGTTGGTTCGATGCGTTGATGCCGAGTACAAGTTATACCGTCTCGCCGAGAGGCAGATTTGCCAGAATGAAATAATCCGCGTCTTTAAGGATGTGGACGACTTTCTCGCGACTGCTTCCAGCATCATGAACCGGAGAAAGTCGAGAGCCGGGCGCTCGCTCGAAAACCACTTCGACTACCTGCTTCGCAGAGCCGAAATTCCCCATGTGATTCGTCCGGCTAATGTGGATGGCAAGCCCGACATAATCATCCCGAGCGTCGAAGCCTACGAGGACAACCATTACCCGACCAACAAGTTGTTCATGGTCGGCGTGAAGACCACCTGCAAAGACCGCTGGCGTCAGGTGCTCAACGAGGCGAAACGAATCAAAGAGAAGCACATCATGACCATCCAACAGGGCATATCCAAGAAGCAACTGAACGACATGAAGGAAGACGGGGTTCAGTTAATCGTGCCCTTGGAATTCCACAAGCAATATCCGAAAAACTCGCACATGCGGCTTCTCGAAGTGGAGCAGTTCGTTGATTTGGTCAGGCGTCGGCTCGCGTGAATCGTGGACGTACTGACACCCGAGCAACGAAGCAGGTGCATGGCGGCCATCAAGGGCAAGGACACAAAGCCCGAGATTGCCGTGCGCTCAGTACTCGACACGCTGAGAGTGAAGTACGAACTCCACCGAGCAGACCTGCCCGGTAAGCCCGATATCGTTCTGCCTCGTCGCAAGAAAATCATTTTCGTTCACGGCTGCTTCTGGCACGTCCATCGTTGTCGTTACGGGAGGGTCAAGCCCGCATCCAACGCATCCTTCTGGAGCGACAAGCGAGGGAAGAACAGTTTGAGAGATACGCGGAATCGTGCGGCATTGCGAAAGAACGGCTGGACGCTGTTTACCGTGTGGGAGTGCTGGACGAAGAAGCCAGCGAAGTTGATGGAAAGGGTTGCTAGCTTCTTGGAGGCTTAATTCGCAAACCTGCGGTGGTCCCGCACTTTCTCGTAACTGACGGCAGGTTTCTGCCCGACATTCCGTCAGTTGAATTTGGTAAACAGGCTCGACCGTTCGACCGTTCGCTGAATGTTTTGGGTCAGCCATATAGGCGGCGGCTTTGCCATAACGTAGCAACTGCGTGTCGTTCATCGCTTGAATGCGCTTCCTGAAATCTTCAACTGTGAATTGGGTTTCGGCAATCATCTACGCCCGCAATTTGCCATAAGGGCGCTTCTTTTGCGACATTTTCTGAGCCATGAACATGAGCAGCTTCTGGTCGGCCTTACTTGTTCGCCGAAGCAGCCTGCGAAACCTGCCTAGTGTCCGGGCGTCGCGGCCTGAACTGCCCCAACCACCGTCGTCAAACTTCGGAAGATGTGGAGCCGGAGGCTTTTCTCCGTCGTAGAAGATTTGGTACAGAGGCACCCCCATTGCACGCGTCAGCTTTTCCAAGGTCTCGATGGCTGGAACGGTGTGCCCGTTCTCGACTCGGGAAATGTAGCAGCGGAGCAAATTTGTCTTCTTTTCGATGTCACCTTGGGACATGCCCTTCGACTCACGCAACGCTTTCAGTCGTTCGCCGATGACCATTACGGCCTCCTTCGGATTGTTTTCTACCTATCAATCGAGCGGAGAACTTCGCGGAGCTACTTGTGCCTCTGCGCCCAAAGTTTCCGAAACGATTCGACGGTGGCGGGGGCATGGCCCGCATAGTGATTGTTCACATAGACGAATGTACTGACACCGCGTCGTGTCGTGCGCTCGCAAACATCCACCCAGCTCCTCAACTCCTTCGAGCGGTCCACAATCACCTTGTCCCACACCTTGGTTTGTTGTTCGATACCTTTTCGGTCACCGAGTAGACGAATGTAAGTAAAGTCTGCGGTGATGGGGTCGAACTTCTCGAATATCTCACTGGCGCGCGGCATCCACGCTTGGTCAATCAGGGCGTATGCCACTCTGTATTCGCGGAGCAGGTCGAAGAACTGGGCGGTCAGCCACTGCTTGTTGCGAATTTCCAACGCGAACTTGTAACCTTTCGGCAGACTTTTCAGAAAGGGTTTGAGACGCGCCAGAAATTCATCGCCGCTCTTGAATGCCTTCTTGTTGAAATATCCGAATTGAAAGAGTAATGGCCCGAGTTTGTCGCCCATCAAATCCATAGTTTCGAGAAAGTATTTCAGGTCGTCGTCGCAGTCCTGCAACACCTTTTCGTGAGTGATTAGTTGCGGGACCTTGGCTGCGAGGATGAATCCCGTGGGCGTCTTGCGCTCCCATCCGTTCACCGTGCCCACGGACGGTGTACGGTAGAACGTGGAGTCAACTTCAACCGTGTCGAATTTCGTTGCGTAGTAGGTTAGAAAATCGGCAGGCTTCATTCCCTCGGGATAGAAGGAACCCTCCCAGCCAGCAGCAGTGAACGCGGAAGTCCCCAAGTGAATGTCGGTCATGGCCACATTCTACGCCCGGAGCGGTACGCCGCATCTTTTGCAGAGCGAAACGGCGGGAAGAACAAAATTAAAGGGGGCAATATCAGCAAAATCCACCCGTCAGTTCACTCTTTTCGCAAAACCATTACCCGGACGTTGAGCCCCTCAAGGCAACTCTGCGCAACTTTGCCATTAATTTTGGCCCATGCGGTCCAGAGTGACCCTTGTGGACTAGCGTCATATGCCAAGAAACATCCGAAGTCGTATCCCGAACCATCTTGTTCCTTTCCGCTAAGCAGTGTGGGCAGTCCTCGATAGAAAAAACTCTCGAAAATCCCGTTTACAATAGCGGACCTTCCCATCTCAACACTTCCAGTGCGGAACAGCTTTCCCTCAAACACAATCCGATGTTCGCAGGGTGAGCGCAGTGCTAGGTCAGGACAACTTTGGCTTAGCCGTGGTGTTGTTGCCCACCAATCCGTTTTCGCCGTTCTTAGGGTCGCAACGATGCTCTTCTTATAGGGGTAGCAGAGTTTACTGGCAGGAGTATCCGAAGAAAAGTCGTGAAGGACCTTGTCAGCGAATCCCTCGGCTAGCACGGCCTTCCTTGCATTGCCGGGCTCATAGTGTTCACTGTCTGTCAGAAACCGATATACGCTCGGAACAATATACTTTTTGAAGAAGCGTGGCTCATACGACTGGTCTGTTCTCTTGTTGGTTGAGACAAACTCGTCGGCCACGGCACCGTGTGATGGCACGGTCCCGTTGAGAAAAGTTTCAAGTCGGTCCATGAAGGCACAGGCCCTCCCGAACACACTAGATGTTGAAGCGCCCTTCTCTGACATTTTGCAGTCCCACCTCAATATTGATTGGTACCCTCAGATAACACAGCCGAGCAAACCGCGGCGTCAATCTTCCCCGATAGAAGCAAGACCATCGAAGCCTCGGAAGCCTGAGCTGCGGACGGATATTCCGCAAAGGACGTTATTCCTTGTTTGGCTCCGCCGCTGGATATTTGTCTCCGATGATGCGGCTATCGATTACTCTCGTGAGGACGTGTTGCCAAACCCCCAACCCAAATATCAGAACCGACGCGACCCACGTGCGATGCGGATGCCGCGCAAAGAGCGTACCCGGGTCGTGCCAGTTGGAAAAAACTAATCCGACTTCAGCGACTGTATAGATGAATAGTACTGATGATGAACGAAAGATGACATGTTTGCTGGCAAGGCGTGGGATGTCTTCGGAGAGCGCAGATTTCACATAATTGGCCAAATCGCCGGGATACTTCCATATCTTTAGCTTCCACAGTGGCCACCCTCGACCGGGGCCGGGGACTCGAAGCACGTACAATGTAAGGTCAACGCCTTGATGAACAATGTAGCGATTGAGAGTGAACCAGACATTACCGACCGTGAGCGCAACGACGCCAGCGAATGCAAGGTTCGGCCACGAATCAGTGTGAATCCACTGAAACCAGCAGGGGAAGGCGATGCTGGCCGCGCCCATAATCAATGCACCGGGAAAAAGATGCCTAAAGGCTGCGCCGAGGTTATCGAGAACAGTTTGCATCTGTGACGGCGTGCGGTCTTCCGACATGAACAGGCTCCTTGGTTCGATTTGCCGGAACGAACCTCACCCGCTCCAGCAATCGAGAAGTGTGAGGATGCGTTCACATCCAAGGCCGAGTGAAACGAAAACCACTACGCTTAAGGCATTGATGGTTCTGTTCGTCCTACCCATTTCCAAAACTCATCGTGGTACTTCAAGTGGAACTTGCTGCTGCGATTGTTCTCAAGATGAATCATCTCTCGGAAAGCCCCGAAGATTTTCCCAGCATCTTGTTGGAGCCTCGCAGCGGGCAACCGCCTTTGCCTGTTTCCGGTCGGGTTCATGGCTTCAATTAAATCATTCTCTACAGATTCGACATTTTCTGGCTTTAATTCAGACTCGGGCGTTGCTACCCAGAAGATGTGAGTTGAGCCAGCCTTATTGAGGGCGCGCTCCCAGTGCGTCTTGTACTTGTACCACATCGTCGGATGGATTTGCTCTCCAATCGAAAGAACTCGGGCATTGTCGGGGTTAACTTCGCGCCAGATGCTGGCGTTTTCAGCCGTCAGTTCCTTGTACAAGCGGTCTCTTAAGTCGGCAGTCTTGCCTTTACCCGCCTTGCCGCAATATACGTTTATCCAGAACCCACTGCGATTATAGAAACCCCACAAATAAAACCCCTGTTCGTTGGGAACATCGGAGGCAGACAAAACGTCTCTGCATTTCTTGCGATAATCCTTGCTGTGTGGACTTGAGCCGTTGACTCGATAAGCGTCAAGCTGATTCTTCGTGTCAGGATTGTTCGCAACAATTTCGCGGACGAGGTCATAGAGTATTCCCAAGCAGACGACTCCTCTTTGCATCGGCGGCCTCCATAACGTCGCTTCAAGTTGTGCTTAGCTCTCAAGCTGTTCAGTCGGTAAGCATCCGATTCCAAACGTCATTGCGGCGGCTGCACAGTGGTTGCACGAAAATAATCTCGGAAAATAGTACAACCGTCTTCCGCCGCGCACTCGTTGCCTATTAGGGATGCAACACGGCAAGAGTCGGCCCCATGGCGAAATGTCTGTAGCCCAAGAGTTCGTTGAGCCTGTCCGGTCCTTTGCCTTCCGTCTTGATTAGCAATGGGTGAACCCACTCCAGCGTGTTCTTTACTACCGCCAAGCGACAATATAAGTCGCTATCCTTCGGAAGAGGTGAATGTCCGCCACCTTTCCTGCCGAGGTCACGCATCGCATCACATACGGATTTGTATTCTTTCCGAACCAGCCTTGGACTTCTCATCTCGACCTCCACGAATCGGTATCGGATTCACGCAGAGCGAATTGGAATCTCGGACGCAACCACCCGACTTTCAGCGTCGGCAATCCCGGCCAGTTTCAGAGCGGCCACAAACGCTTCGTACATTGGCCAAGGATACAAACTAGGTCCGATAATCAGGTGGTCGAAGAGGCGTGACAGGTCCAAGTCTGCAATGGACTCGGAAACAGTCGCGTCGAGTGGAATTTTGTAGATGAATTGCGGAACTCCTCCAACTATTTCAGTCGAGGATTCCATGAGCGGGGCTGGTGCGCGTTTGGGGGAATATATAACGCGCCATTCCCGTTCCTCTCGAAATCCCTCGTGTTTAAGACAAACGACACCAGCCAAGAACATCACAAAAATGGTATTCGTAACCATCGTATGGTCTAGAGTGCGCAGAAACTCACAATTGGCTTTAACGTTCTCAATGACTTCGAGCAACACGTCGTGCGCCGCCTTCTCCGATAGGTAAGCAACGGAACTAAAGAGGATATTCAGCGGGATGGTGGCGGTCGAGACGAACGGAACTTTCAACACGAGACCAACGCGCGCCGTGCTAGCACCGAAAGCGCGCCACATTGACAACCGCCCGTGCAAATCTTCGTCAGAATCGTGCTCTGAGATTGACGCGATATATGTGTTAAACCTGATGTCCCTTCTCACTTGTACAAAGAAATTGAAGGCTTTTAATGCCGCACCGGGAGCACACGCATCAAGAGCCGTTGTAAATGCCTTATACCTAGAGTCATCTTCAAAGAATCGTCCGAGAATGTCGAAGCCGTGTTGCACTTCGCGATAGTCAGACATGCAATTCGTGTTCCGCATCCACAGGCGCTTACTCTTAATGATGTTTAGCGCTGACTCGGCGGAGGTGTAATGGACAAATTTCGCATGGTCCTTGCCGTCGAAATGGACCGTCTGTTGCTTCATGAAGTGAGGTAGGAAGATGCTTCCGAGTCTCCTGCTCAGTTCCCTCAGTTCTGGGGTGTAAACGGCGTTTTGCGCTGGGTCAGTCACGGTGCACTTCCTCGCTCCTCCAGCCGGGCAGTGTACCACCCATCACTTCTACAGGTCGCTATGCTTACAAGCTGCGTGGTAGACTCCGCGCATGGATTCGGGTTACCGAAGGGCAGTAGAGGCCGCGCAAACGCGTTCGATGCAACCCAACATTACAGTCGTGTCGAACGATGTTGATGCAGCGAGGAGGCGCGACGCACTTGCTTGGCGCGTAGTCGCTCACTTCGGCCCGAGTCTTCCCGAATCCACGTTGCTTTGTCTCTTCGATGGCACCGACTGGCACGCGTTGAGAAACGAGAGAGGCGAAGCGAATCGTGGATTTTACGCGTGGGCCAAGCCTTTCACGGAGGATGAATGCTGGGACTGGCCGCAGCATTTGAGGCTGCGTATCTTCGCAGATGACCCCGAATCGGGTTGCAAGAAATCAGCGTTCGACAATCTCATATATCTGCACGACAGCACTAGTCGGACGGACACGGGTTTAGTGATGACGTTTGCGCACGAACTACAGCACTTCGTGCAGCACAACCGCGAACCCAAACTGTGGGCTGAAAGTTCGGTCGTAACCAATCTCACCAAAGAAGATATTCGCGCTCTAAATCTGAACTCGTTTCATATTCCGATTGAGCGCGAGGCGAGGGCCGTCTCGAAACTGGTTGCGGAAGAGCTGTGCGGCGCGGAGGCTGTGCGACGCTACATAAACGGTAAAATCGAGGAAAATGTTAATCCCGATGACGTTGAGGATTGGAAATTCGTGCGCGGACTCAATGCTTCGGTTCCATATGACCTGAAGTGTGAGACGCGACTTCTCTTCCAGCGATTGAAACGGTTCCGGCCTCAACTTGACGAGGCGCTTCGATTGCGCATACACGGCAGCGGCGACCCTGCCTTCGACCTAGTTGACCTGAACGAATTGTTGGCTGGGGCCGCGTGAAGAAATTTGTGGCAGACTTCTCCGGTGTTACCGAGCGGTCTGAGGAGCGAAAACCATCGTGGGGGATGCGTTCTGGGAAGACGAAGAGAGATGGGAAGCCGACAACGAAGCTGCCGCAGAAGAGCATTTTGAAAAGCAAGCCCGTCAGTGGGTGTTCGACCACTCTGAGGAATTCGCCCACTATTTCTTTGAGGATAACCGCGAGGAAGCCGTCCGACTATTCACGTCTGAGCGCCTTCAATCTTTCTACGTAGAACACCCCCAGCTAGCAGCCCCGGCGCTCGAAGCGCTCAATTACGCGCGCACTTTGATGCCGACACACCCTCGCGCCGCGCTCGTGTTCGGGGCCACTTCGACCGAACTGGTCATCAAAAACGTTTTACTTAGACCCTTGATTTCGGGTTTGGTTCACGTAGAAGACCTTGCCGTGTTGGTTGTGGAGCAGAGTACTAGTCAGACGGGAATGGACCGCTTCCAGAAATTGCTCGCGGGAATCGTTTCCGAGTTTACTTCGTTCAAGCTGAGCACCCTCAAGCGGCCCGAATCCAGTCAAACGTTGTGGCAGGAAATCAAAACTGTTCAAGAGGCGCGCAATGGAGTGGTTCATCGAGGCGAGACTGTCGAAGAAGAAACGGCGACGCTGAGTATCGAGATTGCGGAGATGTTATTGAACGTAATTCTCCCAGACGTTTTGTCAAAATTGAACCTTCACATTCATCCGCCAATAACGATTTGTAACGAGACGCACCAGAAGTCCCAGCCACTGACGCCGAAAACATCGCCATGATGTTGTGCTCGAAAGAATCGGTGTTGCTTGTTCAGGCGGCGAAGGCATCTCATGAGGAGATTAGGGATGGCTCCAAACTATTGGGCGGTTGTCTGCGACGAAAGCGAATACCCGGGCCTCTGGAAAGTTTGGCGAAAGGAACACTGTGTCGCAATTGGATGGCCGCCGGATAAGAATCATCTCGTCGGTCCAACTAATAAATCCAATTGGCAGAAAGCACGACAGCGAGTGCAAGAGGTGAACGTAGGCGACATTGTGATTCCATATCTAACGGGTTTTCGATTCGGAATCCCGGGCGAAGTTTTGAGTCTTGCAATACGAGACGAACAGTGGAATCCGACGGTTCGTAAGGCGACTTACGGGGACTATCCGCCTGAAGACCGACTGGGGAGGAGGGTCATCGTCGAATGGCTGCAAGGCCCGTTTCCATCGAACGGCGATGTCGCCGTCGTCCCGAAAGGCCTGAGGACACGAAATGGAGAAGTTCATCACACAATCGAGCGAATAAAACGGAAGCGGCTAGCGCGCTTTCTTCAGATTCTCGCAGACCGCAAGAACTACCGACCGTACAAGAACGGCATGAGTCAGGTCTCTGACAGGTCCTTCGACCGCACCGATAAGCGAATACTGGAACGTGAGGACGCGCCGTCTGCAAAAGTCGTGAACGTAGATGGTGACCGCCTCTATCTTGAACGGGCACGGGCTGCGTTTCCGATTCTCGTTCGGCAAGCCCACTCCGGGCGAAAGATTTTCTACAGCGATTTGGCGACGGAATTGGGCATGACCTATGCTCGAAATCTGAACGACGTATTGAGGGCCGTCGGGAACGCAATCAAGAAGCTATCTTCAAAATGGGACGAAGAAATACCTTTGCTTCAGTGCATCGTCGTAAACAAGAGGACTGGTCTGCCGGGAGAAGGTGTCGCGGTGTTCTTAAATGACATAAGCGATTTTGCGGGATTGTCGCGCAGTGAAAAGGAACAAGTCTTCGACCGCCGACTGATAAAAGTATTTAGCTACCCGAAATGGCAGCAGGTACTTGAGGCACTGAAGTTAAACCTCGTGCCAAGCCATGCTGATGTCGATGCCCTCATCGAGAAAGCGCGAATACAGGGAGGAGAGGGTGAGGGCGAAGACCATAAAAGGCTGAAGGACTATGTGGCGGCCAATCCGAGCGTCATCGGGCTGTCTGGCTTTGCGCAAGGCAGAACGGAATATCGACTTCCGTCCGCTGACAGAATTGATGTTGTCTTTGAAAAAGAAGGGTATTGGGTTGGAGTCGAAGTCAAAGGCCCATCGTCTCTAGAGTCCGACATCGCGCGCGGAATGTTTCAAACGATTAAATATACGGCTGTGCGCGAGGCCCATTTGAAATGGAAACCTGCAACGTGTACGACGACGGCTATCCTTGTAACGAGTTCTAAACTGTCTCCAACATTGAAACTGCTAAAGGACCGTCTCGGGATTGATGTGCGCGAGGGCATCGTAGCTCCGATTCCAAGTAAGTGAATTATGTGGAGTTTATTCCTCGGGCAGGAGGAACGTGAGCGATGGATTTTTCGGAGCGACTGCAATCGTGGCGAGACGCTCTCAAATGGCGACATCTCCTTTGGCTGCTGTTGCTCCTGCCGTGGCAGATTTGTGCCGCACTCTTGGAGGACCGTTTCATCGGCGGATTAAACCGATACATTGACAAGCACTCAAACAACATTTTGGACTTTCTTGCACACGTCGCGCGGTTTTTCCTAACGCAACCAGTTGCGGGGACTTTGACCTTTGCAATCCTAATTATTTTGGGATTGGTCGTGCATGCCTACTGGCAATCGGTGCCGCCCCGAGCAGGAGACGCCGTTTCGACGGATACTTCGCACAATTCGACCCGAGTTAAAGTCAGGCCGGGGAAGTCTAGACGCCAGTCCTCGCCGACAGGTGCAGCCATCGCTGAGATTCACTCTATTAGGACGTATAGCGCGGAAGAACGTCGGCCTTCAAACTTGTGGCCAAACGTATCTCTCGATTGCAAGTGGGTGCCAATTCAATCCACGCTGCCCTCGGAGATGCGCGAGGTTAGAAACAGAACTTTCTTGCTGAGAAATGAAGAGCCTGATGCTGTGTACAAAGTAAAAATTCAAGACATCCCTTTGAGTCCATTCGTCGCGAGGTTTCCACAGCTCAATTTCATGGCGGGACGCGAGAAGAGAGATGTCTATCCGACGATTTATCGGGCTGGCGAAGATTCCGTGCCACTCCCCGCCCATGATTTGGAATCCTGTTTGGCAGCTGATTCTGTCTGCGAAACACGGGACTACGAGGACCCCAAAGACCCTATGGTTGTGACGATTCCGCTGGCAGTCAGATATTTCGACAAACTAGGGGATTGTTACGAGGTTGTTTATCGCTTTGCGTATGACCGATACGACCAAAGCGCAGAAGTGACCCGCAGTGGAGGAATTGAGAAAATAATCTAAGCTTGAACGTCTGGCGGATGAGGAAAAGATGACGATTGGAATTAGCTGCATCTGTGAGCGCGGAGAGTGCATTGTAATGGCAAGCGACATGCGCGTCACTTATGGAACATCGCCAGTTGGGCCAAATGATGCGTGCGGAAAGGTATTTCGCCTTGGCTCCTTTAACACGATGGTGTGCGTCGCGGGCAGTATGAGTTCATGTCATGCCGTGATTTCTCAAATGGTGGTTAATGTGCAGAAGTTTTCCAAGGGCAAGCCCGTGTACCGGGAGCACGTCATCAACGCTATAGATGAGGCGCGCACTAGGGAATTGCGAAGGGTTTACGATTGGTCTATACGAAACTATCTAGGGATTTCTCTTCACGAATGGGCAAGAGGGAAAGTACCGGGGGGAAAGCTAGATAAATTAGTCCTCAGAGCTGGAATTAAACGACTGGAGGACACCCCATTCAAAGTTGAACTGATTGTTGCCGGATTCGTTGAATCTCAAACCATGTTTTTTCGGGCTGCACAGAAGGAGGCTTTGGAAGAAGAATCAAGTCCGGGAGTATATGCCATCGGGACCGGACAGGTAGCAGCGATGGAGGTTTTGAACGGAAGAGGGCAGCGCGTGGCGATGTCGCTACCCCGGACACTTTTGCACGTCCACGAGGCGATGGTTGCTGCACGCCTCGCCAATCCGCGCACGGTCGGACACGCACAGGCCTATATCGTTATGAGGCTGCGCGTCCCTCAAACGCTATACCTAAAGGCGAGCGCGCCCATTTTAGAGAGTTGGAGAAAGGCATATCGCGACAGACGCAACACAGGCTCCTTGGATGATTCTGCAATCGCGGCCAGAGACATCCACGGGCAGTTGCAATATCTGCTACCGAACAAGGGAGAGGAGCCGGATGTGCGGATTCATAAAAAGAAAGTCCGAACCTGAACAAGTCGTACTATAAGTGTTGCAATCGCTGACACCTCAAACGCAAAATGCGGACTCTCCTCTACGTCGCCCGATTTTCTCACTCCTTCAGCGGGGGCAAACGGCTTTTTTTTTTGCTGCGTGCTGAGTATTTTTTTTTCAACGAGGTTCATGACATGACTCCGAAGGGAAAACGTGGGAACACCAAACCAAGGAATGGGCCGAGACCGACCGTACGGAGCGGCACCGGCAAGGACTTGCATTCGATGGTCCTAGAGGCGGAGGGAGCCGTCAACAAGCCCAAGAGGGCTAAGAAGTAGGCCGACCTATTCGTACGCAAACCGAAGCCACAGGGGGCTGCTTAAGCACGCGATGCTTTTTGTTGACCGACCAATCACTGTCGAGCACGTACGAGAGTTCTGTCGAACTTTCACTGAGGGTTTACGTGTTGAGTACAAGGTGACCTTCGATGCGAGCGTCAGGGACAAGATTGCAAAGGTCGTCTCGTCTTTTGCTAATTCGCAAGGCGGAGTGCTGGTCATCGGTGTAAATGCGCCGAAGGGCATTCCACAACCTCCATTTGATGGCTTCGACCAACCCGCGAAAGAGGAACTGCGGCTTACGGTCGAGAATCTCTGTCTCAAGAACATATACCCACCACTTTTGCCCACAACCACGGTCGTCGCCAGCGATATTCCCGGACGGGTGTTTTTGGTTATCGAAGTCGAAGAGAGTTCGCAGGCACCCCACGCCATTGAGAACTCGCAAAAAGTCTATATACGCACGGGTGACGCCGCAAATCCCTACGACCTTGCAAAACTCGATTTAATTCTCGACCTCGTCAAACGACGAAGCGACCCGCTTCAACTTAAGGATAGGCTGTTAGCCGAGGCTCGTGCGCGGGCAAAGGATGATGGCAACTTAGGATTGCCGCGCATGGAAATTTCTGTTTGCCCGACCTATCCGAGAACTGCGCTTTGCACGCCACCCGACGCGGTCGCATTTCTTCAGCTGACCCAGATTTCACAATATCCAACAATGACTTTTCTGCTCCCGCTTCAAAGTTTGAGAAGAGTTCCAGATGGCGCGGCGAGCGTGAGTTTGCACGGCGACACAAGAACGCGGCGGTACGTGGAACTAAACAAATATGGTCTGCTCTACGTCTCGCGCCCGTTTGGTACGAGGCCGTGGGTCAACGCCGAGGATGCGACGCGCCAGCTCGCTTTCGGAGACCTCCTACACACGCTTATGCAAACCACCACATGCGCGATGAGGTTCTACGCCAAAAAGTTTCGAGGCGACATGCTTGTGGATGTTTCCCTGATGTCAGTCGCGAACCGGATTATGCGTTTCAGAGACACCAAACCGCCGTTTTTCGATGTAGGTAGTCCTGACGATTACAGATGCCAATCGGACACGGTTTTCGTATCTCGAATTGTGAGTACGGACGAACTCAACCAAAGGCACTCCGACATTGTTACGGACATTCTAGGCGAACTGACATGGGCATTCTGGCAAGGCAACGGAGACCACCCGGTGGCTGCGCTCGGAGCGTTTGTCACGCAGCTACTCGGTCAGGGGGTGTGAGGAAATTAGCATTCTCAGTCTACGCCGTGACGAGAACAAACATGTCAAAAACATGTCAGAAGTTTTTACTTGCGTGAGGAAAACTCGTCTCCACAAGTCACGGAAGGAAAATCGCTCGTTGATTCTAGATAAGTTGTGCGTTTGCAAAGCTAAAAACCAAATCCGGCTTACAGGCTCACCCGCTATTTTTTTGCAATCAGTGGCCGAAGCTTCGTCCGCTGCTACTCCACCCAATCGAACGAGCGCGCGACCGCCTTCTTCCATGAATTGAACATTGCATTACGCGTTTTCTCGTCCATTCCGCGCGCAACACGGACGTGTATTTGGGCCGCATATTTTCAAATCGTGCCGAAGACGTAGGAGCAGCCGTGATACGCTGCTGGAAGCCGCTACCAATGGTTTCCCAACCGTGCTACCAGTTGCTACCAATACCCCCTGTTTCGTGTCTAACAATGTCCACTCGATTCTAAGCCTACCCCTCAAAAAGCCCACAAAAACGCTGTATTTGGCTTATTTGCTAGTGTTTAGGAAGGGATTTGCGGAAGAAGGGACTCGAACCCCTACGGCCTTTCGGCCACCAGCTCCTAAGGCTGGCGCGTCTGCCAATTCCGCCACTTCCGCCTGTGGTTACACTATCACCCGCGCTGAACCGATTCAAACGCTCGGTCCACTGGAAGCACACGCCGCAAAATCCGGTCCGGTTGCCTCAGCTACGATCCATTTTAAATACGCGCGTTTTTTGAGTGACACGATGAATTGAATTCCTGGAAGCGCCTGGTTTCGCAGGCGATCGTCATTGGTTATAAAAATGTCGATCCCAGTTCGCGCCGCACAGGCCAGCTCTATCGCATCGGCCGGCTTGATCGATTTGTTCTGGCGAATTCTGGCGTAGGAGCGGGCCGCCGTTTGGTCGAACGGGACCAGAATTGTCCTGGACGATGGGATGTTCTCATACCGGTGACCGAGTGCCTCGTTTCCTTGCGCCACGGGGTGAACCAACAATTCTCCCACACTCACCACGGAAGTGAACAGTATATCGCCGCGTTCCAGCATGCGTTCTGCCAAGTGCGTGACCGCTGCGGCGTTTGGCCCGGCATCCCCCATCAAGATGGAGAGATTCGTGTCCCAGAAAACGCGGCTCACTCCCAGCCTTCCCGCAGCCTGCGCACGTATGCGTCGGCATCAACGTTCTTCCAGATTTCTTTGCCCAGCCCCTTCAGCTCCAAGATGGAGTCTTCGCGCGCTCCTCTGCGACTCGGCGGCGCATAGTCTGTTTCGCCCCAATCGAGCAAGCAACGATACTGGGCCGGGATCTCATGGGAGTTTGGAATTATTTTTGAGCCCTCCCTGTCCGGATGAAATGGATCTCCTTTGCGGAACAGGCGGCGGGTGAACCTTGCGGTGGGGAAAAGCATGCGGTAGCGCGCGGGGTCCTTCGGTCGATTCGCAACCAAGTGCCGTAGCACGTGCACCCGGACGCCCGGCCGGAGCACAGGATGAATTCGTTCCTTTTGCACACGGCCCCTGATCTCGTCGATCGTGAAGTCTTTCTTCTTGGGATTTCCCCGATGGAGCAGGGCGGTTGCGATCCAGACTTCATCGGCAACCTGGATGGTCTCGACAGCAACTTCCAGTCTCGATGTGGACATTGAAGAGTCTGTTTCTTAATGCATACGTTGTACGCCAAGCCGTTTCTCAGTCAAGTTTGGGAGCGCGCCGTGCGTCAAGAGTTCTCCTTGAGTTCTGCGAGGACGATCTGCGGTGATTGCGCTTGCTGTTGCCGCCGGCTTTTGCTAGGCTGCGCGACAAATGCCACGCTGCGACGCTAAATCTTCGAGGGGAACGTCATGCCACATTGCACCAAGTGCGGAACCATGGTTGCCGACAACGTGGGATTCTGCCCCAGTTGCGGAGCGCCGCAGGCCGAAGGAGTAGCAACCGCCATGACTCCCGCTGCCAGCACGCGATCAGGTCTATCCGAAAATGTTGCTGGCTTGCTGTGCTACTTGCTGGGATGGATCACCGGGCTGATTTTCTTTTTGACGGATAAGCGCCCGTTCGTTCGCTTCCACGCGGCGCAATCCATCGTGGTATTCGGTGGCCTGACGATCATTCGCATCGTACTTTCCATGCTCTTCATTTCCGGGGGACTAGCGGGATTTTCCGCGGGTGTCGGAATCCTCTGGCTCGTGTCCATCGTAGGCTTGGTTCTCTGGATTCTGCTCATGGTCAAGGCCTACCAGGGCGAAAAATACCGCATTCCACTTGCCGCTGATCTGGCCGACCAGATTTTCGGAAAGTCCTGAAGCCCTCCGCGCGCATAATTCCTTCAGGCACGGCCAGGTTTTCTACAGCGCAACTCGGGCTTAACTAATTCCCATCACCGAAAAATTGCAAAATTCCGAATCGCCGCTGCCGAAGTTGCTCGCCCTCGTTCGCTCTTGACATTAGCCAACTGAACGTCCATCGTTGTTGGCTTTCCCCTGCGCGGGCGGCCATGCCGCGGGGTGGCCAGGAGAGGGAATTGAAGGTTCGGGTTTGCTTCCACGACAAGTGCTTCGACGGAGCCTCTTCCGCCGCGATTTTTACGCGCTTTTATAAGGAGCGTATCAATCCGGCTGCCGAGTTCTTCTACACCGGAATGACGCACAAGGCGTCGCAACCTTTCGAGGACGGTACGTTCGACGGTGACGAAAACGCCATCGTGGATTTCAAGTATTCCAGCTCGCCGCGGCTCACTTGGTGGTTCGACCATCATCAGAGCGCGTTTCTGACGCCCGCCGACGCCGAACATTTCCGCCAAGACCATTCCGGCAAAAAATTTTACGACCCCACCTTTAAATCCTGTACCAAATTCTTGGCGAGCATCGCCTCGGGAAAATTTGGTTTCGAAGCCAAGCCGCTGGCCAACCTGATCCACTGGGGCGATATCATCGATGGGGCGCAATTCGCTTCGCCGGCGGACGCCGTCAGCCTTTCAGAACCGGCCACTCAGCTAGCCCTGGTGATCGAAGCTGCCCCCGAAGCCGACCTGGTGCCGAAGCTGATTCCGCACCTGGCCTACCTGTCGCTCGCCGAGATGGTCGGACTGCCCATCGTGAAAAAATATCTTGGGCCGCTGCTCGAGCGCCACCGCAAGTCGCTAGACGTGTTTCGCGAGCGCGCCGATTTTCGCGATGGGGTGATTTTTTTCGATGTCAGCGATTTGGATCTCGAGGGCTACAACAAATTCGTCCCGTACTTTTTGTTTCCCGGCGCGCTCTATTCCGTGGGCGTCAGCGCCTCGCCGCTGCGCGCCAAAGTATCGGTGGGCACCAACCCCTGGAAGGAAGCTGCCGCGGATGTAAATTTGGCTTCGCTGTGCGAAAAGTACGGCGGCGGTGGGCACGCGCGCGTGGCTGCCATCTCGCTGGGGCCTGGCGACCTGGTGCGCGCCCGGCAAGTGGCTCAGGAAATTGCGGCGACGTTGCGCCGCCACCAATAGGTTTTTCGCCCGCAGGAACGCCACGTTGCAATCGCTGTAGCGCTTTTTGCAATCAGCAGCGGCAGTTGGGTGCGGCATTCACTCGTGTTACAATTTTTTCAGTGGGCCGGTAGCATTTCAACAATTTGTTGAAACGGCTTCGCTTAGCTACGAAAGCACCCTTCTCAAATCGCTTCTCTTGGACTCGCGTTGGACTCACAAAGGCAAACAGATGCCCAAGGTGCGGGCACGTACCCGGCGCGACTCTGCCGTGCTCGGGTTGCGCTGGCAGCCGTTCCCGGTCGCCACATTCAACCGCCTGGCGCCAAGACCCTTTCCTACTGGTCCGAAGGCTGGGAGAGCCTTTATGACCAGCCTGCCGTGCCAACTGGTGAGCGACCGGGGCAGTCATTTCGCACCCGGAGCTCGGTGCGGGTGAGACTGTAAGCCGGATTTTGTTTTTCGTGTTGCAGCGACGTAAGTTGCGTGTTTACTTGCTTCGAATTCTTGCTCCAAGCACGATAAGCAAGCAAAACCGTAGAGACAGCGTAGAGACAAATCGATCAGGTTTTCGCGGCTTTGTCCGCTTTGAATTTTGCCCAACGTTTCTTCTGTCCCGCTGCGATTTTTTTCCTCGCCGTACGGCTCATTCTATATTTCTTTTTCCCCGCCTCAAACGCGTTACCAGCTAATTTCTCGAAAGCCACAATCGCGTGATGGAGACGTTCTCTTTCGCTGTCTATCTTTTTCTTTTGTTTACGCAAACTTGAAAGGATCTGATTAGTGTTCATGCGCGGCATATTACGATGGAACGGTGGGACCGGCAACGGGATTCTCGGCAACGCAGAGGATCGAGGTGATTGAACCGCTCAAAACCACTTGTCCGGTAACGACTTACCGGACAAGTGGTTTTGCACCAAAGACCTAGCTATCGAGGTTTGGCAGGGTTTGGAAGGCGCGCATCCAGGCGCTGCATCAACTCGACAGCATTATCAATCGAATCTGTGAACGCATTTTCTCGCGCTGGTGATGGTTTTCGATCCAGTCCCGCCAATCGCCGAACCAGAAACATCCCGGCGACGAGATAGATTAATTTCTTTCGGCCCTCGTCCATCGGGGAAACAAAATAGCATATTCGCTTTAGTTTCGCCTAGCTCTTTTCGGCTGTGCGAGCACCGCGCCAATACGACGACGACCGCGACTACGGCCCGACGCGACCTTTACCGAACAATCGGTTCAATCCTCTCTTTTTTAATCCATTGCAGAAAGGTTGGCTCTGCCTTCCGAGAAGAAATGAGAAATACTTTTTTTCTCGCCCTCGTCAATGCGACTAGAAAATTACAAATGTCTTTGTCAGTAAGCCCTTTCTTTTTGTCCTTCACGAAGTATTGGTCATCGAAATGTGTTATGAATACATAATCTGCAGAAAGCCCCTTTGAACTCTCTATCGTTGTCGTCTTGATCGGGATTTTTCTTACCGCAGGGTTGCCATATCGCAGAGATTCGAGATCCAACTCTTCGGTCAGGATATCGCGCATGATCCTGAACGGATCTAGCTCCATATTCTTGAGAACCGCTATGCCATCCTCATCGATGGGTTTGTCATTCGCAATTTTCCGAAGGACGACGAGCATTTTCTTGATCTCTTTCTTGAACTCAAGGTCCAACAGCTCGCAGATATGTTTTGCTCCCTCAAGGGTGGTTTTTTCAAGGAGCGTCGTGAATTCCTTTTCTTCCAACAGACACTTGGCGGCAATCCGCCATCCGAGATTATCTTCATCATCGGTCAACAGAAGCTTCAGTCCGTCGAGCAATGTCGGTTCTTTGACTCCGCGCTTATCTGCATGTTCAATCCTTTCGAACCCCTTGCCCTTAAGGGCCATCGTTAGATGATGGGATTGAGTCTTTGTAGGAGAAATAATCAACACGGAGAATTGAGCCCTCAGCCTAGCCGCGATTTTAACTATTTGGCTTCCGATCGCCCACGGAATCTGCCCTGCATAGACCTGACCACAGGAGATTGTTGGGTTATCATCGCTGACGACGTTTTTCGCTTCATCCTCGAAATAATGGTACGGCTTAGTGATGCGCCCTTGAAGCGAGCCGTTTTTAATCGCGCCATCAATGATGTCGTTAGCGGCCTCGACAACCACGCGGGGGCATCTCGAACAGAAGGGCAAGCTAAATGGTTCGTAGCCGTGGGTCTTGTCACCATATCTACTGCGAATATGTTCTGGGCTTGCACTCTTGAAATCGTAGAGGGCCTGGTCATCGTCGCCGGCGAGAAGTACAGGGCTCCGTTCTGACAAAAGATCAATAAGGGATACCTCCAAACGATTAAAGTCCTGAAATTCATCGACCACTACCTGATCGTAGCTGGGGATTCTGTCACGGTGAACTTCAAGGTATCTGACCGCGGCGAAGATCACGTCTGAGTACCCGTAATAGTCGCCATAGTAGTCCTTTCGCCGCCGGTAAAATTCAACTCGTTCATTCTTGTCATCCCGCTCGTGAAATAGGCGGTTGAAATCGACTTCCTCCTTGAGCAACGCCAACGCGTCTTCCTCGATCACCTCCGGAAGCTTCGGGAATATTGCAATCTCCTTCTTCGTCAGTTGTTTGACTAGGTTTCTGGCAAAACTATGGAGAGTCTTTACCTCCGAGAGACCGTTAAGTTCCAATGCCAAGTCTTCGACAAGAGCGTTTACGAACGTCAGGGTAAGACAGCTTCCTTTGTCCCGCAGTATTTCTTTGAAGAGGAACGTTTTCCCGGTACCGGGGCCGGCGACCACCACTTTCTTCCGGGCATTGGACTTGAGTATGTTCCCAAGATGCGTCTTCCTTTCCTCGGCTGCCCGAGTGTACTTAGTTTTAGGGCTAACTTCGTTTTCCATGAATATTCCTCTGCCCGCTGCGCCTAGGAATCTTTCCCCTTACCGTACAGGATTACTTTCCCATCAGCGACAACCGCGACGTACCGACCGTTCTGAATAAACTGCATGACCCTCTTCCCTGCCCTTGCCATCGCAGCCCACCGTGATTTTGTCTTCGGATTCTGTTCAATCCCAATGAACAATTCTCCACCAAATTCGAACACAACTTGCCGAAGATGTTTCGCTTTGCTTCTGGTGAGCGGATATCTTTCTACCCAACTTCACGATTTCGACGTTATCGACCAACGCCTGCCGCCATACGGAAATCAGCGTGTCGTCGAGACAAGACTTCACGTGAGGTATTCGCCTGGTTGGATCAAATTCCCAGCTAGCACGCGAAAGCCGCCGTGTTCGGGGCAGTTTAGTTCAATTTCCCAATCAGCTGGTCGGATTACAGGCTCGCTCACGAATTTGCCCGTAGCGTCGTCATACGGGCACTTGTGACCGCACGTCGGGCATGTATCGTAAGAGCTTCCGTAAATGTGAACCACCTCAGACATTGGCTAGATTGTACCGCTCATTCGGCGATTCAGGTAGAATGCGACCATTGTGCGAAAAGAAGTTGTCCATCGTCTCTTGTTAGCGAAAGCGATCCTAGAACCCACGCGGACTACAGTATGGGGCCAGCCCAATGCGTACCTAGTTGCCAGGCAGGTTCTGAATGCTCACGATGCCGCTGACCTCGCTTTCGCTGGAATCGCTGATCACATCAACAAACTTTCTGCAAAGGGTCGCTTCTCTTCGATGGTCGAATGCTTGGATCTCATTGGTGGCAAAGCCACGGTCCACGCACCGTACTTTAAACAACTCAACGATGCAAGAAACAGTCTCAAGCACGCTGGCAATCTGCCTAATACGCATCAATGGTCGAACGTTGGTACAGACACGTATGAAAAGATTTCCGATCTTTGCCGCAAAATCCTAAGAATCTCGCTCGACGATATCGACGATTCCGAGTTGCTGGTTAACGTAGACGCCAAAGCGCACTTCTCTCTTGCTAAGCAAGCTAGGGCGATGAGCGAATTCAGGTTGGCCCTAGAAGAGCTTGGCAAAGCCCTTTTTGTGTCGCTGGATAACGCATTAGGTCTGGATGGAATACGAGTTGGGCGACCCAGGGCGGAAGATGCTCTTAAGCTCACGGCCTTTGGTATCTCGGTGAACGACTTCCTCCGACTGCAAGAGTTCTTGCCGATGGTTTCCGCTCCGCCACCGGACATAACCGTTCCATCCGAAGTGTTGTGGAAGCAGAGCGGTTTCGGACATCCTGGGAACTGGCGTGCGGAGGTTGTTGATTTTTGCGTCGTCGCTTATTTGAGAGTAGCTCTCGGAATTCAAAACGCCCCTTGGATGCCACACGCAGTTGAGTTCTCGACCTTGTACGCCTACAAAATCACCGCAAAGGAAGAGAGAGTGGAAGTGTGGGAAGATTTTGTGAGTGACCAGTTGGAGAAAGGTGGATTTGGTACTTCGCGACCGTTCAGATCAACGAAGCGATACATGCGGAAAGGGGAGTCGATCATTATTTCTGCTTCGACTCCCCAATTCATTTCTGAGGACTTTTCTCTGGAGGGAGAATTAATTAGGCGAATTCGAGTTTCGACGAGCGAGGGCCTTTACCGTTTAATGACACTCGCCGACGAAAAGTCAGAGTTCGTAAACCTCGAACAAGTGGCTATCATGTGTGTCCCCTCTTCCCTATACAAGTCATTCCTTAAGGATCGGTACCCAGACCTCGAAGCAATACCGTGGGAAGAAGACCCCCTCGCTTTCAAACTGTGACAAGAAAGTTGCCGGAGGATATGAAAATGAATCGAGAAGGCGATCTGCGGATTATATGGGGGAATTCAATCGATAGAGCGGCAACCCCACGATATGTCGTCACATTCGCCTGCTATCAGCCCCCGGCGTCCTTCGGTGCCCACAGGCCGAAGGAAATTGTGGGTGAAGCAGAGTTGTTGCGGTTTTTGGGTCGCGTCGAAGTGGGTACGGACGAATTAAAACTACAAATGCCTAAATTGCACGAGAAGGGTGAGACTGAATTTGCCCACACGATTTTGTCCGACGAAAGGCTTACAGAGTTGGGGTTGATTTGAGGCTGATGAGTCTCATTCACGACGCAAGAATATAAGGCCGGCGGAACTCAACCGAATGGCGCCAAGTGCGACTGAAAGCCTCGTTTCGCTGTACAATTTGGAGAATGGCACGTGCCTATTACAGTCGAAGAAACAAACCGGGATCGCTAACTCTCGAACAGCTCTATTGGAAACTTCAAAATCTGTACCTTCGATTTCGCGACCAAGACTTCTTCAGGGAAATCGCTGGCATCACGGAGGATGAGCTGCCCAAGGGCGTCCGGTACGACGCGGCGATTGCGCTCGATTTCCAGCCGTTCCCGATCCACCAATGGGAGCCTGGCGAAGTCACAGAGAATCATGTGTTCGACATGATTGAATTCCTGTTCGACCGTACTTCAAAACCGCTCGGTTGGGGCCGCCAACAGGATGCGGACGGCGATCAATATTACGGCTATACGAGTTACGAGCGAGCCACGGGTCGCGAAGAGTTTCGAACCGCTGCGAATGAGATCCTAGCGGATTACAAATCTGGATACGAACTCACCGAACAAGGCGAAGTGTTGGCTCTGGGCACCCACGGCCTACAACACATACTCAGCGCAGACATCGTTGCATACGACGAAATTCACGTTGACAGCAAAGTGCGCTCTGCAATTCAGAAGTGGCGCAATCGCGATTTATCAGTCGCCGCAAAAAAGGAAGCGATCCGTGAACTCGCCGATGTCTTCGAATGGTTGAAGAAGACTAAAAACCTTTCGGCAGTGCTGGAGCACAAGGATGAGTCGGCAATATTCGATCTAGCGAACAATTTCTCTATTCGCCATCACAACCCTTCTCAGAAGACGAACTACGATCCCGTAATTTGGTACTCGTGGATATTTCATTTTTATTTGGCAACTTACCATGCCTCGATCCGCCTACTGAAACGTAAGGAAGCGAAAAAGAAAACGAAGGGCTAAGAACCATTCAGGGTTGAGATTCCACTCCTAGGGCTTAGATCGCGTCTTGAGGGGAGCGCGCCGCTGCTTCCACCACTGTCGTTTCGCGGCCCCAATCGCCTTGCGGGATTTTGTCGAGTGCTTCTGCCCTTTGTGACGCGTCACGGAATCTACCAGTCCACCCAACCCCTTGAAAGCCCGCAGCGCCTCCTCAATCTCGACGAGAACCTTCCCAGGGGCTATCGATTCCGTCAATCAACTGAAGATAAAACAGGATGGCGTTGAACGACCCCGTCTCCTGTGGTATCTATCGTTCGAGGTGCCCAGCCATGAAATTGAAATCCGCATCGGTATTTGTATTTCTCTGCCTCGTCGGCATTAGTTTCGTCCCAATCGCACAGGCTCAGCAGGCAGCGCCTCCTCCAGTCGCGTCGGGCACTCCCGCGATGACTCAGGCTGCGACAACGGCGAAAATCACCAACGCTCGGGTAGTCGAAATGACAAAAATGGGATTGGACGATGACGTTATCATCGCTCGGATCAAGCATTCCGTTTGTGACTTCCAGCTTTCGGATTCCGAGCTGATGGAATTGAAAAAGTCCGGAGTTTCCTCAAAGGTGGTCGCGGTCATGTTGGAAACCGCGCCGGCGGCTGGCGCGACACCCGTGAGCGAACCGAGCGACGGCAAAGTCCGGGTCTTCGTCACAGATAGCCAATCCTGGGAGACGCGCGGTAGCGGCGGGGGCGGGGGAAATAAGAATGGCTGGGGCGCAGCCAGCTCGTTCTCTGGGGGTGCGCGCCCGCAAACGGCTGAGATTATTAAAACGCTCAACCAACGATGTCCTGAACTAACTGTGACCAACAACCTCGGGAAGGCGAATTTTGTAATCGTCCTCGACCATGAAGGCGGGAAAGGGCTCCTCGCGCATCGCAACAAGATCGCCGTGTTCAATCAGGATGGCGATGACATCTTCAGCGACTCAACGCGTGAATTGGGCAACGCGGTGAAAGATGCGTGCGAAGCGATGACGCACTTGAAGAAGTGACGGACGGTTTCTTCGGCCGAGAGGAGTGATGGTCATGTATCTGATGTTCGACACAGAAACGACGGGGTTACCGGCTTCGTGGAAAGCACCGGTCTCGGATGTCGATAGTTGGCCTAGGGTCGTCCAACTGGCTTGGGAAGCCTTCGACTCGCGTGGTCGAAAGACCGGATCGTGGTCGTCAGTAATTCGCCCGGATGGGTTCGAGATTCCCCGAGATGCAGAGAAGATTCATGGGATTTCTACGCGAATGGCTGTGCGTTCCGGCATCTCCGTCAGGAAGGCGCATGACAAATTCGTCGAGGCACTTGATGAAGCGGCTGTCGTCGTTGCTCACAACTACAGTTTCGACGCGAATGTTCTCGGCGCTGAGTTCTATCGGCTTGGCACGCGGCATCCATTTCGAGGCAAGATTGAAATCTGCACAATGGAATCCGCAACCACGTTTTGCGCGATTCCGGGGCGATATGGATTGAAGTGGCCGAGACTGGAGGAACTCCACTTCAAGTTGTTTGGAAAGCACCTAAAAGCCGCGCACGACGCCGCGGCAGATGTTGCCACGTGCTTGAAGTGCTTCTTTGAGCTGAAGCGACTGCGCGTTATCCGGATTTCGGGGTTTGCCTAGACACTGCAACGATTGTAAGAGAGATTGAGGAGCCGAGTTTCCAACGCATCGAAAAAACTGCGGGCATTGGCTTCACTGTTTTGGGAACATTAAAGACGGAGACACAATGAACCTTGTCCGATCGCTGATCGTGCTCACCTTCTGTCTGCTAACGTTTCCAGCCCTTCAGGCTCAAACCAAGAAGCTCACCACCGCCGAGGCCAAGGATCATGTTGGCGACCGGGCCACGGTGTGCGGCAAAGTGGTCAGCACGCACTACGCAAAAAGCTCGAAGGGCGAACCAACGTTTCTGAACCTCGACGAGCCGTACCCAAAAGAAGTCTTCACAGTTCTGATTTGGGGATCGGATCGCGAAAAGTTTGGCGCGCCAGAGGACGCGTACAAAGGCTTGCGGGTGTGCGTGACAGGAAAGATAACGAGCTATCGCGGCCGGCCGGAGATGGTAGCTACGGTGCGCGGCCAGATTGAAATTCAAAAGTGAGAGGCCGACTGCCAAATCCGAAGGCTCCCTCGGCCTTGAGGCTCTCGACTGCTGAATCCGTATATTTACGTATTAGTGCTTGACACCTATCTGTAAGAGTAATACAACTCCTGGCATTTTACGGGAGGGTTATCGTGCGCCTTCGCTCTTTCGCCTTCGCTCTCGCTGTCCTGTCGTGTATTTTCGCGTCGCCAGCCAGTGCCCAGCAAGGCCCGACAGTTGCAACTCAAAATCCACAAGCGGTCGCGCTTGCGACGAAGTCTGTTGCGCTGCTATCCGGCGGCGTCCAAATCGCCGACATAACGCTCACTGGCACGGCGACGCGCGTCGCGGGCTCGGACAGTGGGAGCGGCACGGTTACGTTGAAAGCCCTCGGAACATCGAACAGTCGAATGGACCTGAGCCTTTCGGATGGCACGTTCAGCGAGATACGCACGGCACAGACCGGCACGCCGCAAGGGCAGTGGCTTGCCCCCAACGGCTCTTCTAACAGCATGGCCGCGCACAATTGCCTCACGGAGGCGGCGTGGTTCTTCCCCGCGTTAACGGTTTTGTCGCAGACATCGAACCCAAATATCTCGATCACGTATGTGGACCTAGAGACAAAGGGTGGTGTTTCGGTCCAACACCTTCAGTTTGCGTTCATCAGCGGCACACAGGTTGCCGACCTTGGTGATCCGCTCGCGACGCTCAGTTCCACCGACGTGTATCTCAATTCGTCATCGCTCCTGCCCGTCGCGTTCGTCTTCAACACGCACCCGGACAACAACGCGCTCGTCAACATTCCGGTAGAAGTCGATTTCTCGAACTACCAGACTGTGAACGGAGTTCAAATCCCTTTCCATATCCAAAAACTCTTGAACGGAAGTTTGTTTCTGGATTTGACAATTCAAAACGTAAGCGTGAACTCCGGTCTCAGTGTTTCTGCTTTCTCGTCCAATTGACCCGAAGGGGCGTGCGATGCGAACTACCCAATCTAAGTTCTTTTTCGTCCTGATTTTCCTTGGCTTCGCGTATTGCTCACCGTCTTCCGCGCAGGTCGTGACGGGCACTCCGCCTTTCGGCAGCTTCGGCGGTGGGCCAGATCAAATCAACCTTGCGAACCTAAACGCGCACCTGATGATTCCCGTGTTGGATAAAGCTGGTCGAGGATTGCGTTTTACGTTCGACTTGAGCTACGACAGCTCGGTCTGGGTCCCGGTAACTTCGAGTGGCACAAAATCCTGGCAAAATTCGACAGCTACAACTTGGGGGTGGACCACATCCATCCCGAAGGGCGGCCGTGTTTCGTATTCCCTGTATATCACGAGGACCACGTGTTACGACGGGAAGATTCAGGGTACTCAGACAACATAAGACTATGAGAATTGGGTTTATTATGACGGCTTCGGCACACCTCATCCTTTTGTGGGGATGTCCGATACCAGCTCCGGTTGCTACAATTACCCGCCGACCTCTTTCACCTCTACGTCGCCAGACGGGTCAGGTTACACGATCAGCGTCACCGGTGGCACCATCAATTCACTTGTAGCATCAGATGGGGCCCTAATCAGCCCCTACACACAAGCAGTCCTTTTGCAGGACAGAAATGGGAATCAAATTACGGTAGATTCTAGCGGCAACTACTACGACACGCTTAGCGGTACAACACCTGTCCTCGCTCAGTCCGGTTCCGGGACGCCCAGCAGCCCGCTAACTTTCACGTATACGGCGCCGTCGAATTCCTCGGCAATCTACACCGTGAAATACACGTCCTCCACAGTGCAGACAAACTTCGGGTGTAGTGGCATCACGGAATATGGCCCCCACGCCATAAATCTTGTCAGCGAAATCGACTTGCCCGATATTTCCGTTAATCCGGAGGATAAGTATACCTTCTCATATGAACCGACGCCTGGGTACCCCGGAAGTGGGCACTGTCCAGCATTTCTGTTGAAACCGAGTATAGGGGTGTCTCGCATGGTCGTTTCCTCAGGCATGCATTCGTTCCGCAGCCAGCAAGTAGCAGCCCAAGACTTGTTCACTATGAACGGCATC